>OASR01000024.1_pt1 | contig 131390 bp, 116 predicted proteins | sample 1475751 | NCBI WGS metagenome assembly OASR01 (sample SAMEA2579907, study PRJEB22360) | human gut metagenome | biome: human gut; feature: human-associated habitat; material: faeces | place: Denmark | collected 2008/2010 | reverse complement strand
AAGCCTTCCAAACACCTCTCCTGGTTCGCCCCCTTCTCTTTCCGTACACTACCTATATCTACAAAGCGTCCTTAATCAGCAAAACACCAATATAATGCATTTAACAGACATAAAGCGTCCTCTAGTAGAGCCTTCTTTTAAATCATTCCCATCTGCACACCACACAAACTGCAACGCACATCTACCAGAAATAATTTTTAAATATTTATACGATTAATGAAAAAAAGAATATATGTGAAAATATCGACCAATCCCATGAAAAAATTGAATTAATTTTTTTGTGGGATTGTTTTATATTATGAGTGTAGCAAATAGCAAAACAACAAATTGGAGGATATCAAATGAAGAAGAAAGTTTTAAGCGGATTAATTTGTGCAGCAATGGTGGCAGGAATGCTGGCAGGATGTGGATCATCCGATAAGGGGTCAACGGAGGCAGCAGCAACCGGTTCAACCCAGGCGGCATCTACAGAAGCAGCAGGAGATACAGCGGCAGGCACAGAGGGTGCAGGCAGTGAAGCAGCAGGAGATACAGCTGCAAACGGAGACCTGACCATTGGTTCTGTCATTATGAATACATCTGGTGAATGGTTTGCGGAAGTTATCGCGGGACAGGAAGCAGCAGCAAAAGATCTTGGCGTTAAATTCAGTATCGTAAGTTCCGACAATGAAGTTTCCAAGGAATCCGATAATGTTGCAACATATGTGGCACAGCAGGTAGACGCACTGGTAATCTCTCCTCTTTCCGTAGATGCATCTGTAGCGGCAGTGGAAAGTGCAAAGGACGCTTCCATTCCGATTGTGAACTGGAATACAACCGTTAATACCGATACACAAGGGTTTGTAGGGGTCTCCAATTACGATCTGGGCGGAAAAACCGGAGAATATGTAAAGGAATATGTGGAAGAGAATTTCCCGGACGGATGTAAGATGGCAATCATCGGAAACAGCAGTTATGAAGTGGGCGTTGAGCGCTGTAAAGGGTTCAAGGATGCCATTAAAGATGTAGCCGGGCTGGAAGTTGTTGCAGAGCAGGATGCAGAATTGCAGGAAGAAGGTCTTGATATTACGGAGCAGATCTTAACAGCAAATCCGGATGTGCAGTTAATCTGGGCATGGAACCAGACTTCACTCTTAGGATGTGTGGCAGCTCTTCAGAACGCAGGAAATGCAGAAGTAGTTGTAATGGGAACGGATATGAGCGTTGATCTTGCAAAAGACATGCAAAGTGATGCTGTAAAATTACAGGCAATTACAACACAGATGCCTTATGATATCGGATACAAAGCAGTTGAAAATGCAGTTAAAGCAGCAAAGGGCGAGACCATTGACAAAGAAACACTGGTTCCTTTAAAAACATACACCAGAGACAATGCACAGGAAGTTCAGACTTATATTGATGAACACAAAGATTTAGTAAAATAAGCTGAGACTGTCAATAAAATATAACCAGGAGCTTAAGAGCGTGTTTGAAAATTCAATTCCGCAAATTAGAGCTTGTTTGAAAATTAATTCCTGTCATCTGCACGCCCCACTTTGCGGCATATTTTCCCCGAATTCAGGTTACATAGCCCGCTATGCGCCCTTCATCCGGGACAAATCTCCCACAAACTGGGACGCAAAGCTGTCAGAAAGCAATTTTAAAACATGCTCTGGTACGCAAAGCTGTCAGAAAGCAATTTTAAAACACGCTCTGGTACGCAAAGCTGTCAGAAAGCATTTTTCAAACATGCTCTAACAAGCTGCTGGGATAACATAAGGAGCAGGTTAACAAGTAGAATAAAAGAAGGCGAAGGTGAAGGAAGTGTCTGACATTATATTAAAGGCAGAGGGCGTTACGAAAAAGTTTGGCGGAATCATCGCTTTAGAGAATGCCGGTCTGGAACTGAGAAAGGGAGAGGTGCATGCTCTGGTTGGTGCGAATGGAGCAGGAAAAAGTACTTTGATTAAAATTATTACAGCAGCTTTATCAAAGGATGAAGGAAAAATTTATCTGGATGGCAGTGAAATCAATGTAAAGTCTACATTTGAGGCGCGTGCCCTGGGAATCAGTGCTGTTTATCAGGAATTTAGTTTAATAAACACCGTATCCGTAGCGGAAAACATTTACATGGGGAAATTAATAAAGAAGAAAATGGGTCCTGTGAATCAAATTGACTGGAAAAAGATAAATGATGAGGCTCAGAAAATTTTAGATTTATTAGAGTGTAATATCAAACCGGATGCAATTGTAGGAACCCTGAGTGTTGCCGGTAAGCAGATGGTAGAGATTGCAAAGGCACTCTCGAATGAGATAAAGGTGCTGATCATGGATGAACCCACAGCTTCCTTATCGGACAATGATATTGAAAATATGTTTAAGGTTGTAAAAGGACTGCGGGAAAAAGGAATTAGTATTATCTACGTTTCTCACAGGCTGGAAGAACTGCCGATCATCTGTGACAGGATTTCGGTATACAGAGATGGAAAATACATTAAAACTTTAGATATAGAGGATGCGCCGAAAAACGTAATTATTGAAAACATGGTCGGTAAGAAGATGACTGTTACCGAGCAGGCAAATTGTGCAACGAACGAAGTTTTACTGGAAGTCAAAAATTTTTCTTCCGGCAAGAAGTTCAACAATGTGAATATGAAGCTTCACAAGGGAGAAATTCTGGGAATTGCAGGACTTGCCGGGGCAGGAAGAACCGAGTTTGTAAGGGCACTTTTTGGTGCAGACCCCAGGGATTCCGGAGAAGTTTTCATAGAAGGAAAAGAAATACATATAAAATCCCCAAGGGATGCTAAAAAGGCCGGAATAGGATTTGTTACAGAAGATAGAAAAGAAGAAGGTCTGATATTGAATATGGATCTGCATACAAATGTGGGCATGACCATTCTGGACAAATTGAAAAAGAAAATCGGACTGGATTTGCATAGAGAAGTGGATCTGATGAATGGATATATCAAATCCCTCAGTATCAAATGCCGTGACGGAAATCAAAGAGCTCTGGATTTAAGCGGCGGAAACCAACAAAAGGTTGTAATTGCAAAATGGCTGGCTACAGAACCTAAGATTCTCATTATGGACGAACCCACCAGAGGTATTGACATTGGCAGTAAAAACCAGATCTATGCCCTGATCAACGAGCTGGCAAAACAGGGAATCGGGATTATTATGATTTCCTCAGATCTTCCGGAGGTGCTGCAGGTTTCAAACCGTATACTGGTTTTAGCAGCTGGAAAAGTCACCGGAGAGTTAGAAAATAAAGATTTGACACAAGAGGTACTGCTTGATTATGCAACGAGTACAGCAGCAGTCGCTGGCGTGTAATTGTATAACATGGAACCAGTGTGTTTCAGACATGCTTATGTAAATTTTGGAGGATAGAAAGATGAATGCGAAAGCAAAAAGTTTCGATATAAAAGCATTTTTAATGAAGTATATCATGTATTTTGTTTTGGTTTTAATGTGTATTATTATGGCAGTAGCCAGTGACAAATTTTTAACCACAGCAAATCTAATGACAATTGTAAAACAGATATCCATACAGTCTATTGTTGCAATCGGTATGACGATGATTATTATAACCGGAAATATTGATTTGAGTGTGGGGTCCATTGTAGCCTTTGCTTCTGTATGTGCAGCAATGATGATGAATGCCGGGCTGCCAATTCCGGTTGCAATTATTCTCACCGTTTTAGTGGCAGGAGTATTAGGATTTATCTCCGGTGGCGTTACCGCAAAGCTGAAACTCCATTCATTTTTGGTAACACTGGCGCTGATGCAGGCATTCAGAGGACTGGCACAGACCATTACCGGCGGATATCCGGTAGCAGGACTTCCGGATTCCTTTGGAAAAATAGCTTCGGGGTCCATAGGTCCGGTTCCCTATCTGGTCATTTACATGATTATCTTCTATGCAGTCTTTATTTACATTATGAAATACACGGCATTTGGCAGATCGGTCTACGCCATAGGAGGAAATCAGGAGTCAGCAAGGCTTTCCGGTATTAACGTGGAAAAAGTAAAAACAATGGTTTTCGTTATTTCATCCATGCTCTGCGGTGTTGCAGGCGTGCTGTTAACATCCAAAGTACGTTCCGGAGATCCCACTTGTGCTAACGGCTGGGAAATGGATACCATCGCTGGTGCAATCATCGGCGGAACGAATATGATGGGCGGTGAAGGAAAGCTTGGCGGAACCATTATTGGTTTACTATTTGTTGGAATCTTAAGTAATGGTATGGTATTATTAGGTGTAAACGCATATATGCAGAGCGTTATTAAGGGTCTTGTTATCTTTGGTGCGGTTATTATCAACAGCATCCAGAAGAGAAGCCAGGCGTAGGGCGTGTTTAGATGAGAGTAAATTTGGGAGGAATAAAGGATGAACAGTTTAGAACGTTTTTATGCAACGGTAGACAGAAAGCCGGTAGACAGACCGGCGGCATGGCTGGGCATGCCGGATATTTTTGCACAGCCGGCGTTATTTGATTATTACGGTGTAAAAAATATGCACGAATTAAAACTGGCGGTGGGAGATGACTTCTATGCGGTAGAGGTACCCTATCAGTCTCCAACGGCAAGTGCAATTTATGCAGCATTTGACTGGTATATGGATGGAAATGTGGACGTAGAAGACCGAACCTTAACGGCAGACGGATGCTTTAAAGATGCAGAAGACCTGGAGGACCTGGATTTCTTTGAGTGGCCGGATCCAGCCCAATATATTGATGTGGAAGAATGCAGACGCAGAGTAGAACTGGCACCTGAGGGCAAAGTGGTTTTGGGCATGATGTGGTCAGCTCATTTTCAGGATGCATGCGCTTCTTTTGGAATGGAGACAGCACTCATGAATATGATTGCCAATCCGGAAGTGTATGAGGCGGTGAATGATAAGATTGTGGATTTCTACCTGAAAGCAAATGAAATATTTTACGAAGCAACAAAAGGAAAATTAAATGCAGTACTGATCGGCAATGATATGGGAAGCCAGCGGGGACTGATGCTTTCTCCGGCAATGGTAAAAGAGTTCATCATGCCCGGATGCAGAAAACTGGTGGAACAAGCACACAGTTATGGATTGAAAGTCATTTATCATTCCTGCGGTTCAATCGCTGATGTTATTCCGGATTTAATAGAAGCCGGCGTAGATATTGTACACCCCATTCAGGCACTTGCAGCCGGTATGCAGCCGGAGCTCCTGAAAGAAAAATTTGATGGTAAGGTTTCCTTCTGCGGCGGTGTAGATACCCAGGATCTTCTGGTAAACGGAACACCGGAAGAAGTGTGTGGGAAAGTCAGAGAGTTACGAACCATCTTCCCAACAGGGTTAATTATTTCTCCAAGCCACGAAGCAATTATGCCGGATGTGCCGCCGGCAAACATAAAAGCCCTGTTTGATGAAGCACAGAAAATCTATGGTGAAGAGTAACATTAATACAGAAATGGATAGGGTAAAAGCTAAAGGAATAACGCAGGCTGGCTTGCGCTATACAGGGGGATTAATATGAAAAGAATTGGTGAAATGATCAAAATAAAACCCGAGGGTCTGGAACAGTACAAAGCATATCATGCAGACCCCCTTCCGGGAGTAAATGAAATACTGAAAGCATGCAACATCCAGAACTATTCTATCTATCAAAGAGGGGACTACATGTTTGCGTACTATGAATATGTGGGAGAAGACTTTGATGCAGACATGGCAAAAGTTGCAGCCGATCCGGCGACGCAAAAGTGGTGGGATCTGGTTAAGCCGTTGATGCAGCCTCTGGCGGACAGGAAAGAAGAGGAATTCTGGTCCGGGATGGAAGAGGTTTATCATTTAGAGTAAATCTTATAAAACACGCTCAAGTGGTTCAGGAGCGTGTTTTTTTAATTCAGGTTTTAATTCAGGCAAAACTTTTCAGGTGGCATTGATTAAGAATTTGGGCTATAATATAAAAACATTTGAAAAAGACATTGCCCATTGGGAAGCAGGATTTTCGTATTATAAGGGAAAAGAATAATTATTATGTTGACAAGACACTGCTGATTCAGGAGTTTCTGGAGAGGGATGCAGCTGTGACACTTGTTACCAGACCCAGACGTTTTGGTAAGACATTGGGGATGAGCATGCTTACTGAGTTTTTGGATATCACAAAGGATGCGGGGGATATATTTGAAGGTACCAGGATCATGGAGACTGTATATGCACAGCGGATGAATAAGGCACCTGTTATATTTATAAGCTTTAAGGACTGTAAGGGAAGCAGCAGTACATTTTTAATCAGCCTTCTTTATGACAGCCTGAAATCTCTGCTGGATGAATATACAGAGATCATCCGGGATAAAAAAGTGTCTGATACTGTCCGATATGATCTGAAGAGAATCTATCAGGAGTTGAAAGAAAGAGGGGATGATCTGGCACTGATTTCCAATTGTCTCTATAAATTGAGTAAAGCATTGTACGAATATTATGGTATACGTCCCTATATTTTAATTGATGAATATGATACACCCTTTATAGAAGCACATGTGAATGGATATTATGCAAAAGTCTATGATGTCCTGGCAACGCTTCTTCGAACTGCATTAAAAGATAATGAATACCTGAATGCATCCATGTTAACCGGAATTCAACGTGTTGCAAAAGAAAACATTTTTTCGGACTTAAATAACCTGTTGGTATGTACAGTAAAGGATCCTGAATATGCGGACTGTTTTGGATTTACGAACAGAGAGGTTGGTGTATTGTTGAATTATTATGGACTGGAACTGGATGAGCATGTGAAAGAGATGTATGACGGATATAGATTTGGAGGCGTTGAAATCTATAATCCGTGGTCTGTAATTAATTATGCCAACAGAAAATGTCTGGAATTGTTCTGGGTAAATACCAGTTCGAATATCATGGTTAAAAAAGCGATATCATCTGCGGATCAATCATTTTTAGGGAGTTACGAAACATTGATGGAAAGTGGTGAGGTTTCGGTTGTAGCAGATATTCAAACTTCTTTTTATGAAGAAAAAAGCAGTGCCTCGTTGTGGGGGTTGTTGATTAATGCCGGGTATGTCACAATTCAAAATGTGATTCGCAATAACAAATATGTTCTGCGTATTCCAAATGGTGAGGTACGGGAATCATTTAAAGCGCTGACGGCACATTATCTTCATGTTGGAAGTAACCAACTGGAAGTTCTGGCAACTGCACTGATGGAAAAAGACATAGAAGCCTTTGAACAAATTTACCGGGAGATACTTTTATCGCTGCCCTCTTATCATGATTTGACGAAGAGAGACAGAGAAAGCAGCTATCACATGATGATGCTTGGGATGTGTGTCTGCTTAAGTGATATCTATGAAATAAAAAGCAATCGTGAGAGTGGAAAGGGAAGAAGTGATATCCTTATGATATCCAGAAGAAAAGAAAATCCACATATAATTATGGAGTTTAAGTATACAGACAAGACGAACCATAATCTGGAAGCTCTTGCAAAGGAGGCTATCGCACAGATTGAGAATTTACAATATGCTCATGGTTTAAATGGGGAAATTATATATATTGGGCTTGTTCACTATCAAAAAGAAGCAAAAGTGGAATATCGGATTGTATCACATGGAATATTTAGCAGGGCGTAAAACATGCCCTGCTAAAAAAATGGATAATTTTTGAATAATAACAAATAATAGCGAAAGAATATTTATTACGTACATTATTTCGAAAAAAGCATTTGCAATAGAAAGAGGGATATTATTTGTTAATCATAAAAGGAAAAATCCATACGATGGAAGGAAAAACCTATGAAAATGGGTACGTCCGTACCAAAGGCAGCAAAATTGTGGAAGTGGGGGGCATGGAAGAGTTGTTCCCGCTCAGCGGTGAGGATGAGATCATAGATGCCGGCGGCAGCTGGGTGATGCCCGGTATCATTGAATCCCATTGCCATATTGGTATTACGGAAGAAAAGCATGGGAGCATTGGAGATGACAGCAATGAGGTGACGGACCCCGTTACTCCTGCTCTTCGGGCAATTGATGCTATCGATCCGTTAGACCCGGCGTTTCATGAAGCAATTATGGCTGGGATTACTTCTGTCATGGCGGGACCTGGCAGCTCTAATGTGGTGGGCGGACAGTTTGCATTCCTGAAGACTCATGGGCGCTGTATTGATGATATGGTGATCCGGCAGCCGGCAGCGATGAAGATCGCCTTTGGAGAAAATCCTAAGAATAACTATGGAAACAAGGATGTATGCCCCGCTACCCGCATGGGAATTGCGTCTCTTCTCAGAGAAACGCTCTTTCAGGCAAGGAAGTATTTTCTGAAAAAAGAGGCAGGGGAGTTAGATGTGGATGAGGAAGATTTCCAAATGGAATCCTGGATGCCTGTATTTCGGAAGGAAATTCCATTAAAAGCTCATGTGCACAGAGCAGATGATATATTGACGGCAATACGAATCGCAAAAGAATATGGAGTGGATTTAACCCTGGATCATTGTACAGAGGGACATCTGATAACGGAAAAAATAGTGGAATCCGGTTATCCCTGTATTGTGGGTCCTGATTTAACTTCTAAATCTAAAATAGAAATCGAGAATTTAAGTTTTAAGACGGATAAAATCCTGCAGGAGAGCGGAGTACTGATCGCAATTACAACCGATCATCCGGTTTCCATGATCCGATACCTTCCCTTATGTGCAGGGCTTTCCGTAAAGCAGGGGCTGCCCATGGAAGAAGGATTAAAGGCAATTACAATTAATCCGGCAATCATATGCGGAGTATCGGACCGTGTGGGCAGTCTGAAACCGGGTAAGGATGCAGATATTGTTATATTTTCCGGTAATCCGTTGGAAATTTTTACACAGACGCTGTATACGATCATAGACGGGAAAATTGTTTACAAAAATGGAGATATCTAGTGATAGGATAAACAATTTATAACGTTACACTACTAGACGCCATAATCGAGAGTGTTGGGATATTCTGAGAAGGGGACGCTTTGTATGACATCGCTATCTACAAAGCGTCCCTGAATCAGCAAATCTCCTGATTATAAAAAGTATAACGGTTTTTTCCATCTCTTTTAGAGCGGTACAATGCTTTATCCGCCGTTGTGAATAACTCTGCGTATTTGCAGCCATTTTGTGGATAAAGTGATATTCCGATGCTGATGGAAATAGGAAAGGATTCTTTGGCGGATAAGGAAAAATTCTGCAGGGCATCCCGGAGTAATTCCGCTTTTTCATAGATCAGGGCATCCGAAGGCACATTTTTTAAGAATACTACAAATTCATCTCCGCCTGCCCTTCCGATAATATCTTCTGTTCGGAAATGGGTCTTCAGACAGGAACTGATCATTTGCAGAACCGTATCCCCAACGGTATGTCCGAACGTATCATTAACTGTTTTAAAGTTATCGATATCAATAATAAACAAAGCGTGGCATTTGTTTTTACCGTCAGCAGACAGATAATCCTGTATGATTTTTTCGGTAGTAAGCTTATTATAGATGCCGGTCAGCAGATCCTTTTGCGCCATATTTTCCAAAAGTGCATTTTCCTTTTTGTAATCGTCCACATCTGATATGGTGGCAATTGTTCGGATGGGATGCTGGTTCTGATCAAAGATAACATTTGCCTTGATCCTGCACCAGATGTATTCTCCGGTATTCATTTTTATCCTGATTTCCAGTTCAGCATGGGACTGTCCGCTGCGCAGCAATTCTTTAAAATCCAGAAAGGGTTTCTTGTCTTCTTCATGGACAATATCTGTTGTACATATGGTTTCCCAGAAATTGTGTATGGGAAGATCGTATTTGAATTTCTTTTCAAAGGCTGGTGAATGATACATGGTACTGTTCATCATATCCCATTCAAAAATAATATCCTGAGCCTGTTCTACAATAATCCGATACCGCTCCTCGTTCATCAAAAGCATGTTTTCTGTTTTCTTGGACAGCGTCTGGTCTATAAATACCGCCTGCACAATGGCAATGCCGTCTTCTAATTCCACAGCAGAGCCATGGACATCTATCCAGGCAATGCCTCCATCTTTTTTTCGAATCCGGTATTGAACAGAGATGGGAGAGCCATCTTTCATCTGCTGATTAATGGATTGGGTCAGCTCGGGAATATCTTCTTCCAGAATCAGGCGGATTCCTTTTCCCTCTATGGGGGCTGCATGATATTCATTTCTGGTATATCCCGTCAGCTTATAAAATCCCTCGGAAGCAAGCAAAATGCGAAATTCGTCATCTACCGCGACTTTTGCCACACCGCCGGGAATGGCGTTAATTAAAGCGTCCCGTTCCAGAGTTTCTTTCTGCAAGGCAGTAGAGGCCTCCTGTAATTCTCTGGCAATGTCAGAAGGATCTTTAACGGAGGGTGCGGAAAGCTCAGTTTGATTCGGAAGAAAAGTTGCGGTAATATTATTCTCTATGGCGCCGTCTTTGTAAGTAGCGCTGATTTCTTTGAAAATGCCGGATACCTGCTGGAAGCAGGAAATCATCTGCTCGGAAAATGTGCCGCATTCACCATGCAAAATCATTTGAGCCGCTTCCTCGTGGGAGTATGCCGGTTTGTATACGCGGTCGCTTGTCAGTGCATCGTACACATCTGCGATGGATACAATCTGGGCACAGACAGGGATTTCATCCCCTTTGAGTCCGTCCGGATAACCCCTTCCATCCCATCGTTCATGATGAAAGCGGCAGATATCATAGCAATAATGCAAATAAACTTTATCATCCATACGCTGAAAGGTTTGAAGAATTTCACAGCCTTTGATCGTGTGTGTTTTCATGACTTCAAATTCTTCCGGGGTTAAACGGCCCGGTTTTAAAAGAATGGAATCCGCAATGGCAATCTTACCGATATCATGCATGGCGGAAGCGCTGGCGATCGTGTCAATCAGTCTGGGAGTCAGCTTATATTCCGGGAACATGCGCTGTACACAGGATGCCAGAGTTTTCGTCAGTACCCGGATACGCCGGATATGCTGCCCGGATTCCAGACTGCGGTATTCGATTACCGTACTCAGGGCATCAATGATAAAATCATTGGTTTCCGTCAGTTTTTTTGTCTGGTGTTCTACCAAATCTTCCAGATGATTCTTATGCCGGTAAAGTTCAATACTGTTCTCTACACGCTTTTTAACAATATGTGAATTAAACGGTTTTAAAATAATATCTGAAGCACCCAGGTTCAGCGCCTTAATTTCATTTTCCTGATAAGTATCAGCAGTGATCAGGATAACCGGGATTTTCTTCATAATTCCTTCTGACTGAAGATGTTCCATGACCTGAAATCCATCCATAACAGGCATAACGATATCCAGAAGAATAATAGCTATACTGTCCTGATGCTGATGTAAAAGGTTCAGAGCAGTCAGTCCGTTTTCTGCCTCCAGTACATCGTAATCACTGTGGAAGAGCTCACATAAAATTGCCCGGTTTATTTCCATATCATCGACTATAAGTATCTTGTTTCTTTTCATGACTTTTACCTGCCTTGGAGTTTCTGAATTGTTAAAATTTTACAGTAAAAAATATTATCTCTTATTTTATCATAAAAAAACATATTAAAAAAGCATATTCAGTAGAAAGATAGGGAAAACGCCAAGGATATGGAGTTGCAATCACTGCTTTCCTATATTATAATCAATCCAGAATGAAGTCTGAGCGCAGGAGTGATAAAATGAATAACAAAATACGAATGGCTGTACCGGAAGATGCAGAAGCCATTTTAAATATATACGGTCCATATATTGACCATACCGTTATTACATTTGAATATGAAAGGCCTAATCTTAGCGTATTTGCAGAGAGAATCCGGGAAATAGCCCGTTTTTATCCCTATCTGGTATATGAAGAGGGAGGGAAGATCTGTGGTTATGCATATGCACACAGGCAGATGGAACGGGCTGCCTATCAGTGGAATGCAGAACTGTCCGTGTATGTGGATGGCGAAGCAAAGGGAAAGGGCATTGGCAAAGCGCTGTATGGTGCCATGTTAGAGATACTGAAACGCCAGAATATCCGAAATGTCTATGCAGGGGTTACTTATCCAAATGAAAGAAGCGAAAATCTCCATCGGCATTTTGGCTTTGCGCTGTTGGGTGTCTATCACAATACCGGATATAAATTTGGGAAATGGCATGATGTGATGTGGTTTGAAAAATTTTTAAACGAAGGTCAGAAAGAGCCACAACCCTTACTATCCGTTCATGATCTGGCGGAAGAAGAAATAAATGAAATTCTCCGGTCCAGAAATTGCTAGAAATAATAGACGAAAACTCTGGACATTCTATCTAAAATATATTATATTAAATATATCGATAATAGTTATTGATATTAATTTAGATGATAAAGGAGATAATCTCATGAAAAAAGATAAAGTAGTTTGTAATTGTTATAATGTAACGGTAGGGGAGATGGAAGAAGCGGTTGCCAAAAGTGCAGCAAGCTTTGAAGAGATTCAGGATGAAACCAATGTATCCCTTTGCTGCGGCGCATGTGAAGAATATGCCAGAAATGTTGCAGAAGAATTATTAGAACAGGCATAAACGCAAAGTCAGAGAATCATTAATAGAAAGCGTATAACTTATAACCGGGTGGGCAGACAGCTGCTTTCACCCGGTTTTTGTGCCAGTAGTCCATCCGGTCAGAATCCAAACTGACAGCACTGTCTATTTTGCTATCTGCTGCATTGGCGTCAGTCATGCTGTACTTAGTTATTAAAAAACTATAAACATAGGAAATCTTGTTGAAGCAAATGAAAATTCATGCTATCATTTGACCAAATTTAAGAAATAAAGAGGGACAGAAAAAGGAGGGCGAATGGAACTTCAGTTAGAACAGATCAGGAAATCATTTGGTGAAAAAGAGGTTCTGAAAGGATGTACTTTTCGGTTTGAAAAAGGGAAAATTTATGGGCTGCTTGGAAGAAACGGAGCAGGGAAGACCACGTTATTTAACTGTCTGAGCGATGAAATTGCTCCGGACAGCGGCACGGCGAATATCTGCAGGGATGACGGAACATTGGAAGCATTGGCGGAAGATCACATTGGTTATGTATTTTCCACACCGGTTCTGCCGGATTTTCTCACCGGATATGAATTTTTGAAATTTTATATGGAAATAAACCAGGACCGGACAGATCCTGATATAACGATTGATACATATTTTGACATGGTGAAAATAGATCCGGAGGACAGAAATCGTCTGATAAAAGGTTATTCTCATGGTATGAAGAACAAATTACAGATGCTGTGTTTTATTATTGCAAGGCCGCCGGTGATTCTTCTGGATGAACCGCTGACCTCTTTTGATGTGGTAGTGGCACTGGAAATCAAAAAACTGCTGCGTGAGATTAAGAAAGATCATATTATTATATTTTCTACCCATATATTACAACTGGCAACAGACCTCTGCGACGAGCTGGTAGTTTTGAGCGAAGGCAGGCTGCAGCAGCTGGATCATGAGATGTTAAAAAGTAAAGATTTTGAAACCCGGATCATAGAGTTATTACAGGATGAGGAGGACCATGATTAAGACATTCAAGATCATTTTTCATTTGAAAACGGTGATGCAGGTAAATGTTTTTCTATATTATTTGAAACGCCTCTGGGTGATCGGAAAGCTGGTGCCGGATCAGGTATACGGACTGGATTTGGCAAAAAAAGTACTGACAGTACTCATAGCGGTTCTGATGCAGATTGTGGGATTTGTTGGCAAAGGCCTTTATTTAGCAGTAATGGTTGGATTACCATTTCTATTTATGGGGAAGAATCAGATAATGGCTCCGGGAGAACGGTTTTTATGGATGGCTCATATTTTGTTCTTTATGAATTGTATTCTGGGTCCATTACAGGACAGCCAGGTTTTTTCTGTTACAAGGCAGAAGATTACCTGTATCAAATACATGCAGATGGATGCAGCCAGGTACGTGCAGGCAACATTGCTTTCCAAATATGTTCCCTTTTTTGTATATTACCTTCCATTTCTCATGATAGCAGCCCGAATGGCAGGAGGCAGCGTACTTCAGGGGGCTGGGCTGTGGCTGCTATTTCTCTCATTTCGCATGATGGGAGAGGCTTTGCAGGTATACCTCTACGATAAAAAAGGGTTTGTGTTATCCAGGAATATGGGATTTGCCTGGGGAGTGATTCTTTTTTCCCTTGCAGCCGCTTACATTCCGCTTTTCCTGCAACTGCCCCAGACAGTTGCTCCGCTTATTATTCATCCAGTATTCGTATTGCTTGCAGTCTTAGCCGGGGCTGTTGCTTTTTACTATATCATGTGGGGATATAAAGGCTATGGAAATAAACTCAAGCGGTCCATTGAATTAAAATATCTGTTTTCAGATGCGATGAAGCAGGCAAAGCAATCTTCTTTTGCTGAAGTAGAAATGAAAGAAAAAGATCTCAAAATCAGTCAGGAAAAGGTAGCGAAATACCAGAACCGAAAAGGATATGCGTACATGAACGCTATTTTCTTTGCAAGGCACCGCCGGCAGCTGGTGAGACCGATTTATTACAGGCTTGCGATAACAGCAGCTATCCTTGCAGGGGGAATCTTTCTCTTTGTAAGTGATAAAAATACAGCGGTAAAATTAAGTGAGAATCTGTGCGTGCTGCTTCCGTACTTTGTTTTTATCATGTACGCCATGTCAGTTGGAGATAAGTCCTGCAGAGCTATGTTTTATAACTGTGATATCAGTCTGCTTCGGTATGGATACTATCGGAAACCAGGAACTATTCTGCAGAATTTTAAAATAAGGCTGATACGGATATCCCTGTATAATCTTGTCGTGGGAATCGCATTGTGTGCTGTGGCGGTAATTTTTTGCATATTGTGTCAGACCACAATATTTTCAATCGATCTTCTGGCATTTTCGGTATCCGTCATGCTGCTGGCTGTTTTCTTTACCGTACATCATTTATTCCTGTACTATGTGTTCCAGCCATATTCCACAGGGCTGGATATTAAAAATCCGTTTTTTACAGCAATTAACAGTGCAATGTATTTTATTTGTTTTATGTGCCTGAAAATAGAGGCGGGCGGAACCGGTTTCACAATGGCGGTACTGGCATTTACCATATGCTACATCGCGGTGGCGCTTGTGTTGGTTTACCGGCTGGCTCCCAGGCATTTTCGAATAAAATAATGAGACCCGCCGGCGTAAAAAACGTCGATAGATAGCGGGCGCCATATAGCGGCGTATTTACGCCTGTCGGCACCAGGGAGTGTTAATTCATTCCCGCCATCTGCACGTCCCACCAACTGGAACGCACAGCTGCCAGAAAGCAATTTCCAAACACGCCTTGGCTGAGAAAGGACCTATTATCTATGGAGATAGAAAAAAGAAAAAGGTTTATCGTTAATTTTATATATTGTTTTATTATCGGGGCAATTGTAGTAGTTGTGCTTAAGTATGGTTTGTCTTATATAGCCCCCTTTTTAATGGCATTTGTTTTTGCGTTTATACTTAAAAAACCAATCAATTTCCTTAACAGGAAATGCAGGATCAACCGAACTCTGGCTGCAATACTTTTGGTAATATTGTTCTATGCGGTAATTGGGGTTCTGTTTACCCTTATTGGAATCCGGTTGTTTACATCCGTACAGCAGTTGTTTTTTTACATTCCTCAGATTTATGCAAAGGATATTGAGCCTTCTTTAATGGAAGTAATTGATTCCCTGGAGAAATCCCTGTCCAGGCTGGATCCGTCCATAATTTCCACGCTGGAAGAAATTACAATGAATCTGGTGAAATCCCTGGGAGAGAGCATATCAAGCCTGTCCGTGAAAGTAATAGGAGCGATTTCCAACTATGCATCCACGCTTCCGGGATTTTTAATACGTGTATTGTTCACTGTGATTTCTACTTTCTTTCTGACCATTGACTATGATAAGGTGATGGGATTTCTCTTGAGGCAGCTAAAAGAAAAACCCAGAAAACTGGCATTAGAGGTGAAGGATTATGTAATAAATACGCTGTTTAAATGCATCCGTTCCTATGCGCTGATCATGTGTATTACCTTTATCGAACTTTCCATCGGACTTACGATACTTCGGATAGACAATGCGATCCTGATTGCATTTTTGATATCAATCTTTGATATACTTCCGGTACTGGGAACCGGCGGCATCATGATTCCCTGGACGATTCTCACTGCGGTTCAGGGAGATTACACCCTGGCACTTGGTCTGCTGTGTGTATACCTGGTGGTTACGGTTATCCGCAACATTCTGGAACCGAAGATCGTTGGCAGCCAGGTTGGACTGCATCCCCTGGTAACATTGATGTCAATGTTCGTGGGGGCTCAGGTCTTAGGGGTATTTGGACTGTTTGGATTTCCCATTACGTTGTCTTTGATCAAGAATCTGAATGACAAAGGAACGATTCATATTTTTAAATAATAATGCTGAGCGTGTCTTAAAATGTTTTCTGAAAAGTATACATCTGTCAGAATATATTTTCAGGCACGCTCTGTTTTGTCAGCATGATATTCCAATGCGGGATGTGGATGTCGGGTATATGTATATATTCACGTTTTTCGAATAAATTAATAGTAAAATGAAAGATGTGCAGGAGAAATATATGTCAAAGGATATAATAACGACAGCCCTGAAAGGTCTCTGTGTAGGAGGCACCATGCTGGTACCGGGAGTGAGCGGAGGTTCTATGGCCATGATCCTGGGGATTTATGATAAATTAATTGAATCTGTCAGTTCTTTTTTGAAAGATATAAAAAACAGTCTGATTTTTCTCATAGCCTTTTCACTTGGCGGGGGAGTGGGAATGATGCTCCTTGCCAAGCCCTTACTCTATCTGATCGAATCCTATCCCATGTTATTGTTGTACTTTTTTATCGGTGTGGTTGCGGGCGGCATTCCCATGATCTATCAAAAAGCAGAGGTTAACAAAATAACATGGAAAGTGTTTCTTTATCCGGCAATAGGTCTGGCTGCGGTGTTTCTGTTTGAATTTCTTCCGGCTGATTTTTTACAGCTGGGTGACGGAAAAGGCATTCTGGGGTTTCTGCTGCTGGGGGCTGCGGGAATTGTGGCAGCAGTGGCATTAGTGCTTCCGGGAATCAGCGTATCCTATCTGCTTCTGCTTCTGGGAATCTATGATAAGACGGTGATGGCTATCGGGGATTTTAATCTCTCTTACTTAATGCCCCTTGGATTGGGTATTATCCTGGGAATTATACTTACTACGAAACTGCTGGAAAATGCAATGAAAAACCATACGCAGGCGACCTATCTGATTATTCTGGGGTTTGTGGGCGGGTCAATGGCTGAAGTATTTCCGGGAATACCACAGGGAATGGAAATATTCTTTTGTCTGGCGGCACTTGTAGCCGGATATGGAATCATACAGCTTTTATACAGTGCAGAGCGTCTTTAAAAATACATTATAAAATCATATACTTTTCATCAGATATCGTTATTTTACTATTTCGTTAAATTACGTTATAGTAACAATGATGAAAAGGAGGATATTTTACAAATGGGGAAAAAGAAAATCTTATTAAAACTGTTTTTGTCTATGCTCTATCTAAGTGCATTTACCTTTGGAGGGGGATATGTAATTGTCACATTAATGAAGAAAAAATTTGTGGACGGTTATCACTGGATTGATGAGCAGGAGATGCTGGACCTGACCGCAATTGCCCAGTCTGCACCGGGTGCAATTGCGGTAAATGGGGCGATTATTGTGGGATACCGGGTAGCAGGAGCAGCGGGAGCAGCGGTATCGATCATTGGTACTGTGCTCCCGCCGTTTGTGATATTATCGGTAATTTCCATCTTTTATGCGGCTTTCCGGGATAATTTAATTGTGAACCTGGTCCTCACCGGGATGCAGGCTGGTGTGGCTGCTGTAATTGCAGATGTGGTTATTGAAATGGGAGGAAACATTGTAAAAGAAAAAAATGTTCTTTCCATTATCATTATGGTTACTGCCTTTGTTGCATCCTATGTGTTAAATATCAATGTGATTCTGATTATTCTGACCTGTGGCGTGATTGGAGTAATCAGAGCGGTATATAACATCAGGAAGGGGGCAGGCAAATGATATATTTACAGCTGTTTTTAAGTTTTATACAAATCGGAATGTTCAGTATAGGAGGCGGTTATGCAGCTATGCCTCTGATACAAAATCAGGTTGTAGATATCCATCAGTGGCTTTCCGTAAAGGAATTTACAGATTTGATTACCATTTCCCAGATGACGCCGGGACCGATTGCAATTAATTCCGCTACTTTCGTGGGATTGCAGATTGGAGGCATCCAGGGGGCGGTGGTAGCGACCATCGGATGCATTCTTCCGTCCTGTATCATCGTATCCCTCCTGGCTTATGTCTATTTTAAATATCGTGAAATGGCAGTTCTGCAGGGGATTTTAGGAACCTTAAGACCGGCGGTAGTGGCAATGATTGCATCAGCAGGATTTGCAATCCTCGTTTTATCTTTCTGGGGGGATTCGGGGTTTTCAGTTCATTTCACCGATTTAAAAGTACAGGCTGTGGTAATATTTACGGCTGCGGTCATCCTTCTTAGAAAGTTTAAGATGAATCCCATCAGCGTTATGCTTTTGGCGGGGCTTGCCCAGGTTGTGATGTATTATATCTGGGGATAACGTATGCCATATGCAAAGTGAATGATTCCCCGCTGTACGGGAGTGTGATTTCGAAAAATCAGGATTTCTATTTTCAATCAGATATGCTATACTATACAAAATACAGATAATACGACTATATTAGAGATAGGAGAGTTAGCATGAGCAGCGATTATAGAATTGAGACAAAATGCATTCAGTCCGGATGGAAACCAAAAAAAGGGGAGCCAAGGGTGCTTCCGATTGTACAGAGTACAACATTTAAATATGATTCCACAGAAGAGATGGGCAGGTTATTTGCACTGGAAGAAGAGGGATATTTCTATACCAGATTACAAAATCCAACCAATGATAGTGTTGCCAGTAAGATTTGTGATCTGGAAGGGGGCGCAGCAGCCATGCTGACATCTTCCGGACAGGCAGCCAACTTTTATGCAGTCTTTAATATTTGTGAGGCAGGAGACCATATTGTAGCTTCTTCCACAATCTACGGCGGTACCTATAATCTCTTTGGCGTAACCATGAAAAAGCTTGGCATTGAGTGTACTTTTGTAGACCCGGATTCCTCTTATGAGGAACTTTGCAAGGCATTTCAGCCAAATACAAAGGTTGTATTTGCGGAAACGATTGCCAATCCGGCACTGGTTGTACTGGATATTGAGAAATTTGCAAAGCTTGCACACGATCATCAGGTACCGTTAATTATAGATAATACATTTGCCACTCCGGTAAACTGCCGTCCTTTTGAATGGGGAGCAGATATCGTTACCCATTCCACCACAAAGTACATGGACGGACATGCAATGCAGGTAGGCGGCGCAATCGTGGACAGCGGTAATTTTGACTGGAATGCATATGGTGACAAATATCATGGACTGACAACGCCGGATGATTCTTATCACGGTGTAATCTATGCACAGAAATTCGGAAAAGGTGCGTACATAATGAAAGCGACTTCCCAGGTGATGAGAGATCTTGGATCTATCCCGGCACCAATGAACAGCTTTCTGTTAAATGTTGGGTTAGAGACCCTGCCTCTGCGTGTAGAGAGACACTGCTATAATGCGCAGAAGGTGGCAGAGTATCTGTCAGCCCATGAAAAAGTATCCCATGTAAATTATGCAGGTCTTCCGGGAGACAAGTATCATGAGACCGCGAAAAAATATATGCCAAATGGCACCTGCGGCGTTATCTCTTTTGAACTGGAAGGCGGCAGAGACGCAGCAGTTAGATTTATGGATGGCTTAAAGCTGGCTGCAATCGTGACACATGTGGCAGATGCCAGAACCAGTGTACTTCATCCGGCAAGCCATACCCACAGACAGATGAATGACCAGCAGTTAAAAGATGCCGGTGTATCACCGGGAATGATCCGTTTCTCAGTGGGCATCGAGAATGTTCAGGACATCATTGCTGATTTGGAACAGGCACTTGCACTGATACGGTAATAAATTGGAAAAGACCCTGTATGGAGCAACAGGGTCTTTTCCAATAGGAAAGGAGGAATCTGGATGAAATTTATCCATATCGCAGATGTGCACCTGGGGGCAGTTCCAGATGTGGGGTATCCCTGGAGTGAAGAGCGTAAGACGGAGATCTGGGACAGCTTCCGCAATATTATCCGGATTGCAAAAGCAGAACAGGCGGATCTGCTTCTGATAGCAGGAGATCTTTTTCACAGACAGCCTTTGTTAAAAGAATTAAAGGAAGTGAATTATCTGTTCTCCACCCTTCATGAGACCAGAGTGGTATTTATCATTGGGAATCATGACTATTTGAAGCCGGATTCTTTTTACCATGGTTTTAAATGGAATGAAAATGTGATCTGTCTGGAAAACCAGGAGTGCCAGAGGATTCATTTTCCGGATCTGAATACCACAATCTATGGTTTGAGTTATCATACCAGGGAGATCACAAATGCTTTATATGATGAACTGGTACCGGAGGATGAAGGGGTGTGCACGATTCTGCTGGCACATGGGGGAGATGAAAAACATATCCCGATTAATAAGAGGCAGCTTTGCCAGGCTGGATTTGATTACGTAGCCCTGGGACACATTCACAAGCCGCAGATACTGGAGGCAAACAGAATGGCATACTCAGGAGCCCTGGAACCCCTGGATAAAAATGATACGGGTCCACACGGCTATATGATCGGGGAATACAGAAACCGTACTCTTACGGCGCGGTTTATACCAAGTGCAGTCCGGGAATATATCCACTTAAAGGTAGAAACAGATGAAAACCAGACGGATTATTCTCTGCAGGAAAAGATTCAGGCATATATGAAGAAATTGGGCAGACACAACATTTTTAAAATAATAATTACCGGCTACCGGGATCCGGAAATTCAATATGATCTGAAAAGTTATGAAAAACTGGGAAATATAGTGGAAGCGGCTGATCTGTCCAAACCTGCATATGACTTTGAAAAGTTAGGGAAAAAGTATGCAGACAGCGTAGTAGGACGATACATTCAGCGCCTGAATACAGATTCCATGGATGAAATACAAAGTAAGGCTCTGTACTATGGAATACAGGCAATGTTAGAGACAACGAGGTGAGATGATGCGGATTCTGGAGTTACAGATCAAGAATTTTGGAAAGTTCAGGGATCACACAATAACTTTCCATGAGGGGATTAATATCATCTACGGGGAAAATGAAATGGGAAAAAGCACAATCCATGCCTTTATCAGGGGAATGCTGTTTGGCATTGATAAAATGCGTGGAAGAGCTGCCAGAAATGATGAGTACACCATCCGTCAGCCCTGGGATAACCCGGGATATTTTGCCGGTGTTATGCGGTTTGAAAGCGGTGGAAAGATCTTTCGGATTGAAAGAAATTTTAATAAACTGGAAAAAAAGGCTCTGCTGATCTGTGAGACAGACGGGGAAGAGCTGGATATTATACATGGGGACCTCCAGATGCTCATGGAGGGACTGAATGAAACTGCATTTCGCAATACCATATTTATCCGACAGAATTCCAGCAAGACGGATGAGGGTCTGGCTGCAGAACTGCGAAATTATATGGCGAACTTTGAAAGTGCAGGGGATGATGAAATCAATGTGGTCAGAGCGATTGAGACCCTAAAAGAAAAGCAGCGGGAATGCGGGATAAAAAAGAAACAGCAGGACGAAATCCGCACGGAACGCCTGGAACAGGTACAGATCAAACTGGACTATGTGGAACAGGAGATCCGGGGGTTGCAGAAGCAGCAGGAGGATGGAACTTGTAAACTTCAGGAACTGCGCAGCATAGAGGCCAGGGAAGGACTTGCGGAGCAGGAAAAAAGAGCCCGCATAGAGGCAAGAGACCAGGAAGAAATCAAAATGCTGAAAATACGGCAGATCTGTCTGATTACCGCAGCAGGGATAGCGGTTCTGATGGGGATTTTACTAAAACCCTTATGGCTGAAAATGTCATTGGGAATTGCTGCTGTGCTTTTGTTTGCTTACTGCTGGTACACAAACCGCTATACAAGAAGCCGGGAGCAGGAAGGCCGCCAGTACACCAGCGCAGCGTCCAAAGCGTCTCAGAAAATGGTATGGAACTTAGAACGGATTCAGGAAGAATTACACGAAAAACGTGTTTTATTAGAAAATCTGAAGGAAAACCAATCGGACATCCAGGCAGAGAAAGCAGACAGCAACCGGATTCAAAATGATATAGAGGCACTGGAGATTGCAATATCCACCATACAGGAGATTTCCAAAGAGATATACAAGGAATCAGCAAGGAAGCTAAACTATACGGCATCGGATATCTTAAATGAGGTAACAGGAGGCAGCTATACAAGCATATACCTGGATGCCAATATGCAGGTGAGGATTAATACGCCCCATAAGCTGCTGTATCTGGAACAGGTCAGCAGGGGTACAATGGATCAGATCTATTTTGCACTGAGAATGGCAGCGGCGCAGCTTTTTCTAAGCGGTGAAAAAATGCCGCTGATATTTGATGATGCCTTTGTCATGTATGATGAACAGCGGTTGAAAAGAACACTGAAATGGCTCTGTAAAAGTGACAGTCAGGTATTGCTGTTTACCTGCCATAAGAGAGAGGGAGAAATCCTGGAAGAGATTCAAAGAGAAGAACGGGTTTAAAGCAAGGATAAAGTAAAAATAAAGCAAGAATAAAGTAAAAATAAAGCAGCACCGCCCGGTACCGCATTGTACTATTCACCTTGAAATGTCCGTCTGACTACCAGAACGTAATTATTAAAGTCGTTCTAGATCAGGCGATGCATTTCCGGTTAATTATACAATGCAGCACCGGGCGGTGCTGTACTAGAGCGTGTTTGAAAATTGCTTTCTGGCAGCTGTAAATCAGTGTTTAGCACATGCTTGAAATCAGATTATTTATTTCTTGCATACTCCGCAACTGCTTTATCAAATCCTTTGATATGTTTAAACAGCCACTCGGTTACATTTTTATCAACGGCAGCAACAAATGCCGGTGTAGGGCCTTCTTCTTCCTGAAGCATTTCATACAATTCCTTAATAGCCTGAATGAATGCTTTATGCTGTTCTTTATGTTCGCTGATCTGCGGATATTCAATCTCTTCCTGCAGTTTTTCTTCTGCACTGAAATGAAAATCTGTGTAATCGGAGAGATAATCCAGCATTTTAACTGCTGTGGTTTTTTCTTTCCCAGTTTCGCAGCTTTTAACAAGATCGTTGATTTTACCAATCAGTTCTTTGTGTTGTTCATCAATTAAATCATTTCCTGTAACTAAACTTTCATCAAATATTGCCTGCATAATACTACCTCCTTGTGTGAATAAGTTATATTTGTAATTTATTACTTGTTATGTTTTTCCAGAAAGCTCTGGATTCTGCCAATAGGATTTAACAGACTGCTGATGGATGCATCGTGATTCAGTGTGTCTATAATATATGCCAGATATTTACTCAGGTCGCAGTTGACATAGTATTCCTTCTGCAGCAGTTCCGGAGTCTGGTATACCAGATTCGTTGTAAGGAGATGGTCAAAAAGTCCATTCTCATACGCCTTGTCAAATTTGGAAAGTCCGTTTGTAAACAGACCAAAGGTAGAACACAGGAAAATTCTGTTTGCCTTTCTTCTTTTCAGCTCTGCTGCTACTTCTAATATACTGTCACCGGAGGAAATCATGTCATCAATGATTACCATATCTTTTCCTTCCACGTTTGCTCCAAGGAATTCATGCTCAACAATCGGATTCGTTCCGTTTACAATCTTTGTATAATCTCTTCTCTTATAGAACATACCCATATCTAATCCAAGTACATTTGCCATGTAGACAGCACGTCCCATACCGCCTTCATCCGGGCTGATAATCATCATGGAGTCCTTATTGATCTTAAGTCCTGGCTGGGCACGGAAGAGGCCCTTAATAAACTGATAAACGGGTTGTACGGTTTCGAAGCCTTTCAGCGGAATTGCATTCTGGACACGGGGGTCATGAGCGTCAAACGTAATGATATTATCCACACCCATGCGGACAAGTTCTTTCAGAGCAAGGGCACAGTCCAGGGATTCACGCCCGTTGCGCTTATGCTGGCGGCTTTCATACAGGAATGGCATAATCACGCAGATACGTCTGGATTTACCTGCTACAGCGGCAATAATACGCTTTAAATCCTGAAAATGATCATCTGGAGACATATGGTTGGTATGTCCGCACAGAGAATAGGTCAGGCTGTAGTTGCATACATCTACTAAAATATATAAATCATCTCCACGAACAGACTCTTTGATGATTCCTTTGGCCTCACCGGATCCAAATCGTGGAATTTTTGTGTCAATAATATAATTTTCCCTCTGATATCCTTCAAAAGCAATAGTTCTCTTATGTTCGTGATCGCGTTCCCTTCTCCATTCGACCAGATAAGCATTGATTTTTTCTCCCAGTGTTTTGCAGCTTTCTAATGGAATAATGCCAAGTGAGCCGACAGGAATGGTTTCGAGATTGCGTTCTTCTGTTGATTGCATGATAGTTCCTCCGTTATTTATCACATTTCAGTGAAATTGTCTTACGCATATAGTGTATCACAAAGTTTTCATAGGTCAAGGCTTTCCACGGAATAATTTTTTCTGAATGCGGATATCGTCCCCGAAGAGTTTCATCATCATATAATTACTGGTTATCCTGGAAAATACACGTTCCGAATAAGTATCTGCAAATGTATTGATTGGCAGGTTTGTGGAAATAATCGTTGACTTTTTACGGTTAAGCCGTTCGTTGATACAAAGAAACAGCTGGGATGAGACAAAAGAGTTGGTCAGCTCAGTACCCAGATCGTCGATGATCAGCAGATCACAGTCAAAGATATAGGGATGGATATTCTGTGCCTCTGCTTCTTTCTCAAAAGTGCTTTTGGCGAATACATCAAAGAGCTCAAAAGCTGAAAAATAAATGACGGAATGTGTGGTATCAATCAGCTCTTTTGCAATACAATGGGACAGGAAAGTTTTCCCAACTCCCGTATCTCCATAAAAGAACAGATTTTTAAATTCCGTATCAAAGGTTCGGATAAACTCCTCGCACTCCGCCATATTCTTGCGCATGGTAGCAAGTGAAGACAGCCCGGTAGAGGGGTTTACCAGTTGATCCGAATAATAATCATAGGAGAAACTGGAAAAGTTCTCCCTGCTTAAGATTTCTTTTAAGTTGGATTGGGTATACAGCATATCAATTACCGCCTGCTTAAAGCAGTGGCACTTCTGGTTGTTTACTAATCCCGTATCCTGGCAGTCCGGGCAGGTATAACGGGGAAGAAGATAATCCTTTGGAAATCCGTTCTCCATAAGCAGTTCAAGACGCTTGTCTGATAAACGGCTGATATCTTCCTTTAAGCCATCCAGTGCATCACTGTCTCCGGATAGCAGCTGGCGTCCCCTTGCGACACTGATGGAACTGATCTGATCATCAATTTCGCGAAGAGCAGGAACTTTTTCATAAGCTTCCTTTATACGCGCATCCTGGTCATGTCTGGTTTGCAATTGTTTTTTCTGATATTCCCGGATGATCATATCATATTGTGAGTTTTTCAATGCCACAGGCTGGTTCTCCCTTTCTATTTTATAAAATGAGCTGTTTTACTTATCTGTTCAGCAGCTGCTTCTCTAACTGGTCGTAATCATATTCCCTTTGATGGAAATTATTAAACCGGTTATTGGATGAGGCAGGTTTTTTCTGAACAGGAGCAGTTTTTTTGGAATTCTGGTGCTTTTCATCCAGAAGAGCAACTTCAGAGAGATGTTTAATACCGGATTTATTCCATTCTTCCAGAATTTTATTGGCATATTGGAAGTTCGGTTGATGAGTCTGCTTAATGGTCCGGTTACATGCCTCAATGATAATATCCAGGGTAAAGTGGTACTCGTCCAGCCATTTTGCCATGAAAGTGATCTCCGGTTCAGCCGGGGCACGTCCTTTAATACCAAAAGTATTCAAAATGGTAAAATAATTCTTATTGTACAGATTCGTATTGCATTTTGCCTGGTCAACGGTAGTAATGCCGTCTTCTGCCCAGGAGAGTGCAACTTTTTCAATATAGCGTGCGCTTTTGCTGCCTTTGGACACACAGTATTCAATGAGGTATTCGATCAGGTCTGTGGAAAAATGCAGGCCGTCATAGAAGTAAAGAATATTGGATACTTCTGTGGAACTTAAGGTTTTTCCCAGATACTGCTCTGCAATAAATAAGAGCTGGCGGATATCTTCCTGTTCCTTTAAGGTTTTCATCTTATCGGCAGAGGGAAGTACCTTTTTCATGGGTTTGGAAGTTTCCGTACTGGCTGCAGTTTCCAGTGAAACAGGTGCAGCTGCCTGTTCGGATGAATGATCCGTGGAGCTTAAGAAAGAGATCCCGGTTAATGCACCGCTTTCATCGTGTTCCAGTTTCAGTAAATGGAGCTTTTCCCAGTAGGTCAGAGCCCTATTCACATCTTTCTCTGTATGTTCAAAAGTATCTGCTATAGACGAAATAGACACACCAATATTAGAAGAGGTGCATCTTAGGAGATATAAGTATATTTTGACGAATTCACCACTGGCAGAAGGCATGTAATTGTCGATAAATGTATTTTGGACAATGGTAACGCTGCTGCCGGTATTTATGTGTAAGGATATTTCATTCATTGCTTTCACCTGCTATTTTCTTGTTATGAAACCAGTATAGCATACCTTTTAAAAAAAGAGAACAGCTAGTTTTTACAAGGGTTCCGGGGAAGGGGAGGAAGTACTCCACTGTGGACATTGTGGATAATGTGGATAACTTGGGGACAAAAAAAATAGGTGCAACAGAAGAAAATGTGCATTTGTCGGGGATTGTCGAATTTTTAAAAATTATCACAGCGAAATTATGTAAACCAAGCTATCCACAAAAAAATCCACATGTAAAATACACGTTAATGTGCATAATCATGTGGATAATGTGGATAACTATTCTCCAAGCAGGCTTTCCCCTATTTTTACAACGTCTCCGGCACCCATAGTTATCAACAAGTCACCGTGTATACAATTTTCTAACAAAAAGTTTTCGATCTCGTCAAAACATGGAAAATAATATGCTTCTTTGCCAAGTTCCGCTATTTTCTGCTGAAGAGTTTTAGAACTGATCCCCAGGTTATCCGTTTCACGGGCAGCGTAGATATCAGCGAGCACCACTTTATCAGCCAGGGCAAGCGCCGTTGCAAAGTCATCCATCAATGCTTTGGTTCGCGTGTAAGTATGTGGCTGGAATACGCACCAGATCGTTTTATGAGGATACTGATTTGCGGCTTTCAAGGTAGCCGCAATTTCTGTGGGATGGTGTGCATAATCATCAATGATGGTAACGCCTCCGATTTCCCCTTTTTTCTGGAAACGCCGGTCGGTACCGCCAAAATCAGTCAGTCCTTGGCTGATCTGTTCCATAGGAATGCCAAGTAATTCTCCTAGAGCAAGAGAGGCAAGGGCATTGGAAATATTGTGCTGTCCCGGGACACTCAGCGTGAAGTGACCGATCACCTTACCGTCCTTTACCGCATCAAAAGAGCCGTGGGCAAAAACGTCATAGCTGATATTTGCGGCACTGTACTGGCTGGATTCAGAAAATCCGTAGGTTACCACATTGCATGGCAGGTCCTTTGTAATCTCTTCATAGCCGGGAATGTCTCCGTTGATAATCAGTGTGCCGTCCTTTGGCAGTCTCTCTGCAAATAAACGGAAAGAATTCCGGATGTCATCCAGGTCTTTAAAGAAGTCCAGATGATCTGCATCAATATTCAGGATAATACTGATCTTTGGATTAAAATGCAAAAAACTGTTTGTATATTCACAGGCTTCCGTCAGAAATGTTTCGGAATTGCCCACGCGGATATTTCCCCCGATGGCTTTTAAGATTCCGCCTACCGATATAGTAGGATCGGTGTCTGCCGCCAGAAGGATGTGAGAAATCATAGATGTGGTTGTGGTTTTGCCGTGTGTACCGGATACAGCAATTGGTGTTTCATAATTCTGCATGATCTGACCCAGAAGTTCAGCACGGGTCAGCATCGGAATATTTTTCTGGACTGCTGCTGCGTATTCCGGATTATCCGGATGGATTGCGGCTGTATATACCACCAGGTCTGTTCCTTCTTCTATATTAGATGCGCGCTGGCGCAAGTACACAGTAACCCCTCTGTCCTCCATCCATTTTGTCAGAGGTGATTCTTTTGCATCAGAACCGGAGATCTTAAAACCACGGTCTATTAATATAGAAGCAAGACCGCTCATGCTGATTCCTCCGATACCGATAAAGTGTACATGGATTGGCTGCTTAAAATTTATTTCATACATAATGATACTCTCCTTATGAAAATCTCTTTCACAAGCTGTGTGAAAGGCATTCTTTCACTATTATAACCGCATATGGATAAAAATTAAAGTATTTCTTGACAATATGGAAGATTAAATTTGGTTTGGGGTGCAAAGACTTAGGTTCTATCACGTTGAGAAAAGCAGCTGCTTATTACAGAAATGAATGCAGGAAAGAGATGTGGGAGAGTAGAAAGCGGCAATCCCCACAGCAAAAACACATTCTAAAAAATTACCGTATTCGACAGCATTTTTATGCATTTTTAAAACAAAACAAAGAATCATGTTAAAATATGACAAAACAATACAGAAAAAACAAAGAGAAAATAGCATAAATGTGAATAAAATGTCGAATAGGAAAAGTCACTAAACAATATTTTAAGCTATTTCTTCTAAAATGAGAGAAAAAAATTTCAAAAAATTGTAAAAAATGTTCACTATTTCGAAAAGATGTGATATAATAAAAACTAACAATTTTATTTATGAGAAAATATGATTGTTAACGGGCTATAGATGCATCTGACATCATAGTACTATACTACAGCGAGAGGTGATAGCGTGATTAAAAAAGAGATGATTGCAATGTTACTTGCAGGAGGACAAGGAAGCCGATTAGGCGTTCTGACAGCCAAAGTGGCAAAACCGGCCGTGGCTTTCGGTGGAAAGTACCGTATTATAGATTTTCCGCTTAGCAACTGTATTAATTCTGGGGTAGATACAGTTGGTGTCCTGACACAATATCAGCCATTGCGGTTAAATACGCATATTGGAATTGGTATTCCCTGGGATTTGGATAGGAATATCGGAGGTGTAACAGTACTTCCTCCATATGAGAAGAGTGGCAACAGCGAATGGTATACAGGAACAGCAAATGCAATTTACCAGAACCTGGGCTATATGGAGAATTATAATCCTGATTATGTTTTAATTTTGTCAGGTGACCATATTTATAAGATGGATTATGAAGTAATGTTAGATTTCCACAAAGCCAGCAATGCCGACATCAGCATCGCAGTTATGCCCGTACCGATGGAAGAAGCAAGCCGTTTTGGCGTAGTGGTGACAGATGACAATAACAGGATTACAGAGTTTCAGGAGAAACCGCCGGAACCAAAGAGCAATCTTGCGTCAATGGGTATTTATATTTTCTCATGGAAGGTATTAAAGGAAGCTTTAATCGCAATGTCTGATCAGAGTAATTGCGATTTTGGTAAACATATTATTCCGTATTGCCATGAAAAGGGAGATAAGCTTGTTGCTTATGAGTATAACGGCTATTGGAAAGACGTTGGAACATTAGGTTCTTACTGGGAAGCAAATATGGAACTGATCGATATCATTCCGGAGTTTAACTTATATGAAGAGTTCTGGAAGATATACACAAGCAGTGAAATTATTCCTCCGCAGTATATATCAACAGATTCGGTTATTGAAAGATGTATCATCGGCGATGGTACGGAGGTTTATGGAGAAGTACATAATTCTGTCATAGGTGCCGGTGTAACGATTGGAAAGGGAGCTGTTATTCGTGACTCGATTATCATGAGAGGAACCAAGATCGGAGATGGTGCCGTTCTGGATCGCTCCATTGTAGCTGAGAACACGGAAATCGGACAAGGCGCAGTGCTTGGCGTAGGCGAAGAAGTTCCAAACAAATTAAAACCACATGTTTATTCCTTTGGTCTAGTAACGGTAGGTGAAAATTCTTATATTCCGCCAAATGTGAAGATCGGTAAGAATACGGCAGTTGATGGAATTACAAGAGCAGAGGATTATCCGGATGGCGTACTGGAGAGTGGAGAAACTTTAGTTAAGGCAGGTGAGGCGTGATGAGAGCGATAGGAATGATTTTAGCAGGTGGCAACAGTCACAGAATGGGAGATTTATCAAATAAGAGGGCCATTGCAGCAATGCCGATTGCAGGCAGCTATCGAAGCATCGACTTCGCTTTAAGTAACATGTCTAATTCTTCTATACAAAAAGTGGCAGTTTTGACACAGTACAATGCGAGATCTTTAAATGAACATTTAAGTTCTTCAAAATGGTGGGATTTTGGAAGAAAGCAGGGTGGTTTGTTTGTATTCACACCAACCATCACTTCTGATAATAGTTTCTGGTATCGGGGGACGGCAGATGCGATCTATCAGAATCTGGATTTTCTGAAGAAAAGCCATGAACCATATGTAATCATAGCATCCGGTGACGGTGTGTACAAGCTGGATTACAATAAAGTGCTGGAATATCATATTGAGAAGAAAGCGGATATAACCGTCGTATGCAAAGATATGGCTCCAAGCGAAGATATTACAAGATTCGGTGTCCTGAAAATGAATGAGGACAGCAGAATTGAAGAATTTGAAGAAAAACCGATGGTTTCATCCTGGAATACGGTTTCAACCGGAGTTTATATTATCCGTAGAAGACAGCTGATCGAATTAATTGAAAGATGTGCACAGGAAGACCGGCATGATTTTGTAAAAGATATCCTGATTCGCTATAAGAACTTAAAGAGAATCTATGGGTATAAGATGAAAGAGTACTGGAGCAATATCGCAACGGTTGAGTCATATTACAAAACCAATATGGATTTCCTGAAACCGGAAGTAAGGGATTATTTCTTCCGTCAGTATCCGGATGTATATTCCAAGGTAGACGATCTTCCGCCTGCGAAGTATAATCCGGGCAGTGAAGTGAAAAACAGCCTGATATCCAGTGGATGTATTATTAACGGGCATGTAGAAAATTCGGTGTTGTTTAAGAAGACTTTTGTGGGTGAAAATTGTGTGATTAAGAATTCTATTATCCTGAATGATGTTTATCTGGGTGATAATACATATATCGAAAACTGTATTGTTGAATCCAGAGATACCATACGGGCGAATTCTTATCATGTAGGCGAGGACAAAATAAAAATTGTTATAGAAAAAAACGAACGCTACGTACTATAACATTTTAAATTACGACTATATATGGAAAGGGGCTAAAAGACATGAATATTACAGATGTCAGGGTACGTAAAGTTGCAAAGGAAGGTAAGATGAAGGCGGTAGTTTCGATTACAATTGATGATGAGTTTGTTGTTCATGATATCAAAGTAATTGAAGGAGAAAAGGGGTTATTTATAGCCATGCCGAGCAGAAAGGCATCCGACGGAGAATATAGAGATATCGCACATCCTATTAATTCCCAGACAAGAGACCGTATCCAGGGGATTATCCTGGATCAGTACGAGGCTGTTGTAGCTGCGGAACCTGAATCCGAAGAGGCAGCTTATTAATTTAGCAACGAATATTTTATAGAAGTAAATCAGTATAATTCAAGGTGAATAGCGAAACGTTGGTTCTTGACCGGGAGTTATGCATGCAGTACAGGAAAAGAGAAAAGTTAATGTTTATACGCTCTGCTGTGGGAGGCAGGGCGTATTTTTATGCATAAAAAGCCCCCTGAAAGCCAGGGGGCTTTTAGCGGCATTATTGAAAGGATAACAGACCGGGTTCCGCCTGTCCGATATGAAGATACAGGGTGTCTTTGTCAACCAGAGCAGTTGTTACACCCTGGCGGGAAACGCAGAATCCTGCGGCATACTGGGCGATGCGGACAGACTTTTCCAGATCATATCCGTCACTTAAATGGACAGCCAGAGCAGAAATGAAAGCATCTGCGCCTCCGGTGGCATCTACTGCAGCAAAATCGGCGGCTGGAAAATGCTTCTGCAGATTTTCTGCGCGAACATAGCATCCGCCATGGCCAAGGGTGATGATTACAATAGGCATTCCCCGGTTGTAAAAATATTCTGCCTGCCCCTCAATGGTATCAATCTGAGGGCAGAAAGTAGCAGCTTCCTGCTGGTTAGGAACAAAAATATCAGTAGTCCGGTAGAATACCTCCGGCAGAGTACTCAATGCCGATGGCTTTAATATGGTTTTCGCAGAAGACTTTTTCGCCAGGGATGCGGCCTCCATAGCGGCTTCCATTGGGATATCCATGGAGAGCAGTAAGAATTCACAGCCTTCAAACAGGGCCTTCTGAGAACGGACATCGTCAGCGGTCAGCCTGAGATTCGCACCCGGAATATAGGTGATGGTCACTTCCCCGTCTTTTTGGACATACACATAGGCTTTTCCGGTCTGAGCGCCTTGATCCTTAAAAATCCCTTCTGTCAGAAGGTGGTTCTGGCTCATGGCGTCAAAGATCAGGGAGGCATCGGCATCGTTGCCCACTTTGCCGATTAGGACTGCTTCATGTCCCAGCCTTGCAGCTCCCATAGACTGATTCGTACCTTTTCCGCCTGCGCAGGAGGAGGAATTGGTGATCAGGGTAGATTTTCCTGTTTCGGGAAAACCGTCCACGGTGAGGGTAACATCCGTATTGATACTGCCCAGAACCAGGAATTTCCGGCCCCGGCAGGATGCAGGGGTATTAATGCTTTCCTCATGGTTTAACACATAATAGGAATTCAGAGAACACTCAGGATTGTCGTCCGTATTTTTTTCGCAAATATTTATCAGGGCATGGCAGGCATCATATCCCAGATTCCAATAGGGAATCTTATAATTGGAAACAGAGGGAAAGTTTAGAAAATCCATATCATCGCTACAAAGTCCAATCAATGAAAAATCCGATGGAATATGGTAGTGCATCTTATCCAGCTGGCTGTAAAGAGTGAGCGTTTCTTCTAAATCACTGCTGACGATACCAGTGATTCCTCCGGTTGTGAGAGATGCCATGCAGGAGGAATCGGACAGATGTAAAGCCATTGCGTCATGCAGAGAAAGATGATGGTCAAAGAGGCAGCTTTTCATCCCTTCCAATACCTGCAGGGACCGGAAATTATGTTCCCGGACCAGACAGCCTATTTTATGATGCCTCCATTGAATCAGCTTTTCCGTACAGAGGTAGCCCAGTTTCTGATAATCAATTGCATAAGAGTTCGCTGCATAAGGGGAATTTACATAAACCACAGGAATATCCGTATCAGTGAAATAATGCTCATGCTGCATACTTTCCTGATCCACCGGCTCCCATAAAAGTCCGTCTATTTTATTTTTACAGAGTGCGGTAATATGTTTTAACTCATCCGTAAATGAGCAGCAGCTGTCAAAGACCAGGATACCATAACCTTTTTCCTGTGCCGCTTTCACAATTCCGTTCAGCATGGTTTTGAATCCGCTGCCATCCCGTAAAAGCACTCCAATGAGAAATGTTTTCGCCATGGAGATATCTTTTACCGTACCATATGGGGTGTAATTATATTCTTTTACAATTTCCAGCACCCGGTTTCTGGTGGCTGAATTAATATTCTGATCTTTATTGTTTACAATTTTGGATACCGTTGAAATCGATACGCCTGCCAATTTTGCAATTTCTTTGATAGTCATAAAACACCTCAGTCATTTTATTCCTGAATCAATTCCAGGTTTCTAGATTTTATATGCTTGTCATGTACCTATTATGGATGATCTGGTTCATTTTGTCAATTTATTTTTTTGTATAAAATGCACAGGAAAACATTTCGGAAAATAGTTTTATTTAACAAAAATAAAGATTGTGGTTGACATTTGAAAAATCCGCCGATATAATGTGCTCATAAGGAAAACATTTTAAGAAAATTATTTTCCTAAAAAGGAGGAAGGAAATTATGATGGTGGATAATGGATGGCTTGCAGGGCAGTTGAACAGGCCAAAAGGAAAGGCGGATGTAGTGCTTGATACAGATACCTATAATGAAATTGACGATCAGTACGCACTTGCCTATCTCATTAAATCAGATGACAGACTAAACCTGCAGGCTATATATGCGGCGCCCTTTTCCAATAAAAAATGTGAATACCCGGCGGAGGGAATGGAAAAGAGTTATGAAGAGATTTTAAGGGTTCTCACACTGATGGAAAGAGAAGATCTAAAGAAATTGGTCAAAAAGGGTTCGGACCGCTACCTGGAGAATGAAACCATTCCGGTGCAGTCAGAGGCAGCGGAAGACCTGATAAAAAGAGCGATGGAACATACATCTGAGAATCCGCTGTATGTAATTGCCATTGCCGCGATTACCAATGTAGTGTCTGCCATTTTGATAAAGCCGGAGATTAAAGAGCGGATTGTGGTGGTATGGCTTGGAGGCCAGGCACACTGGTGGCCGGATAACCGGGAATTTAATCTGATTCAGGATATAGCGGCAGCCAGAGTCTTGTTTGGCTGCGGGGTACCCCTGGTGCAGCTTCCATGCATGGGCGTGGTTTCCGGCTTTCGCATCAGCGGTCCGGAGTTAATCCATCATCTGAAGGGCAAAAATAAGCTCTGTGATTATCTGGTGGATGTGACCGTTAAGGAAGCACTGGCTGACGGGGGGAATATAACCTGGAGCCGCATTATCTGGGATGTGACTGCGGTTGCGTGGCTTTTGGACGAGAGATTTGAGAAGGACTGTCTGGTTCACAGCCCGGTGCCGGAATACGATGACCGGTATGCTTTTGATACGACGAACCATTTGATTAAATATGTTTATGATATTAACCGGGATTATTTATTAGCGGATTTATTTCAGAAATTAACCGGCAGTCCGTACACGGATTTGCAATAGGGTTACAGATTGTTTTTGAAAATATAAGTTAACGGATTGCAAACAGGAGGAAAGAAAATGAAGAAAAAATGGATTGCAGTACTTCTCACGGTATCGATGGCGGCGGGGATCCTTACGGGATGCGGCTCTGGAGCAGATGAAGAAAAAAAGAAGGCGGCAGGAACAGAAAGCGGTACCGGAGGAAATACTGCAGAAAATACCCTGGAAGAAAAGAAAAACGGTGACGTGGTTACTTTGAAGGTAGCGGCTATGGCGTTTAACGATCAGTCACTGGTGGAGGATGTAGAGCGGTCAGCGAATGAAATATTGAAAGATAAGGGTGTGGCTCTGGATATTACGTTTATCAACATCGGTTCCTGGCAGCAGCAGACCAATTTGCTGCTCACCGGAGGAAGCGATACGGTGGATATTCTGCCCTGGTATGGGACGCCGCTGGCTACCTATGTGAATAACGGACAGGCATTAGAACTGGACGAGCTGCTGGACCGGTACGGAGAGGGGATCAAAAAGGAGATCCCGGAAGATATGCTGGAGCTTGGGCGAGTGGATGAAAATATCTATGGTATCTATACGGACCGGGAAGTGGCAAACAGCTATGGCATCTGGATGCGGAAAGATATTCTGGAGGAGACGGGAATTGATCCCACAGGAATTAAGACCCTGGAAGACTGTACCGCATTGTTTGCAAAGGTAAAAGAACTGCATCCGGATATGGAATGCTTAAGCGGAGGCCAGGCAGGAACGCTGCAGACGAATACCTGGGGATGGGATCAGATCAGTGACGCCAATAACCTGGGAGTTATGCTGGATAACGGGCAGTCAGGTGAAATTGTAAACCTGTATGAATCCGGTGAATATGAAGATTATGTACGGCTCATGAGAAAGTGGTATGAAGCGGGATACATCTCTCCGGATGTACTGAGCAAGAGTGATGATCCTTCCGTTATCATGAGGGCGGGCAAGCTGTTTTCTGCACTTTCTCATTTAAAACCACTGTTTGGGGAGCAGCAGGCGAGAATAACAGGCTGTGAAATTGAAGTTATAGAGCTGCGTCCCGCTTCTCTGCAGACCCAGACGGTTCAGGGTATGATGTGGGGAATATCCGCTTCCACCAAACATCCGGAAGAAGCTATGATTTTGCTGAATGAAATGTACACCAATCCCGAGCTTGCCAACATACTCATCAATGGTATTGAAGGAAAAAGCTATACATACACAGATGATGGGAAGAAAATGATTAACTTTCCAGAAGGTGTAAATGCATCTAATACGCCATATACGGCACAGTCCTGGATCTGGCCCAATGCTTTTGAAACACCGGTATGGGAGCCCTACCCGGAAGATTACTGGAAACAGATTGAAGATTTTAATAATACGGCGCTTCATTCAAAAGCATTAGGCTTTGTACCGGACACATCGGAAATTACCAATGAAATTACAGCCTGCACCAATGTGGTGGCAAAATATAATCCCTCTTTAATGGCGGGGGCTGTGGATGTGGATGAAAGTCTGGCGCAATTCCGGGAAGAACTGAAAACAGCCGGGATAGACAAGATTATAGAAACGAAATCCAAACAATATGAAGAATGGAAAGCAAAGCAATAGAGGAAAGCGAGGAGGAGCCATGGATAATACCGCTGCTGGAAAGCAAAAGCCAAAGAAGAAAAAATTTACTGCACTCCTGAAGCGTTACTGGCCATTTTACCTGATGATGGCACCGGGGCTGATTTACCTGGTCATTAACAACTATCTCCCTATGCTGGGGCTTGTAGTTGCTTTTAAAAAGGTGGATTACCGTCTGGGAATCTTAAACAGCCCATGGGTAGGTCTGGATAATTTTGAATATCTGTTTAAAACATCCGATGCCTGGATTATTACCCGCAATACGATATGTTATAATTTTGTCTTTATTTTGCTGGGAACAGTGGTATCCATAGCAGTGGCTGTTTTGTTAAATGAAATCAGGGGTGTTAAGAAGAAGAAAGCTTATCAGACGCTGATCCTGATACCGTATCTGATCTCCACAGTTGTAATCAGTTATCTGGTATATGCATTTCTCAGTGCGGAATCTGGATTTATCAATAATGGTATCTTGCAGAAATTGGGGATGGATCCTGTTGCCTGGTACAGCGAGAAAAAGTATTGGCCGTTTATACTGGTAATTGTGAATCTGTGGAAAGGCTTCGGATACAGCTGTATTATTTATTATGCAACGATTCTGGGGATCGACGATTCTCTATATGAAGCGGCAGTTATGGACGGAGCCAGCAGATGGCACCGGATAAAGGATATCGTGCTGCCATCGCTAAAGGGCACGATCATTACCCTGACACTTATGAGCATAGGCAGAATTTTCTACTCCGATTTTGGACTGTTCTATCAGGTACCAATGAACAGCGGTCCGTTATTTGATGTGACGAATACGATCGATACCTATGTATACCGGGGGCTTTTACAGTTAAACGATGTGGGCAGGGCATCAGCAGCAGGTTTTTATCAGTCACTGGTAGGGTTTGCAATAGTCCTTCTGGCAAACTTCATCGTTCGAAAGGTGGAAAAAGAGAATGCACTGTTTTAACTTTGACAAAGGGAGATTACTATGGTAGATAATAAAAAAAGTTTTCATATTACAATAAATATAGTCATGATTCTGCTGTCGCTATGCTGTTTGCTGCCGTTTATCCTGCTGGTGGTTTCCTCCTTTACAGATGAAGCGGCGCTGATACGGGATGGGTATTCCTTCTTCCCGGGAGCGCTCAGCCTGGATGCATATCAGTACATTTTCTCAGGGTCAGCCAAGATCTTAAAGGGATATGGGGTTACGGTGTTTATTTCCATTGCCGGTACGGCGATTGGGATATTGATGACAATTCTCCTGGCTTATCCTCTTTCCAGAAAGGAACTGCCGGGAAGAAACTGGATTTCATTTTTTATCTTTTTCACCATGCTGTTCAATGGCGGACTGGTGCCCTCATATATGATCTGGTCCAATACCTTCCATATAAGAGATACCATTTGGGCATTGCTGCTCCCTAATCTGCTGATGAACGCATTCAATATTATTATGATGAGAAATTATCTCAATGCAAATGTTCCCGATGAGATTATAGAGGCAGCGAAAATAGACGGAGCAAATGAATTCCGAATACTTTTTAAGGTAGTATTTCCCATGTCGGGACCAATGGTGGCTACCCTGGGACTGATGGTGGGACTTGGATACTGGAACGACTGGCAGAACGGTTTGTATTATATAGCCAGCCGTACCGAACTTTACTCTATTCAGAATATTTTAAACCGCATGCTCCAGGATGCCCAGTTCCTGGCAAGCGGGCAGGCAGGGGGAAATGTTGGAGAAATGGCTGCCAGCCTCCCAAGTGTGGGGATCAAGATGGCGATCGCAGTAGCAGGTATTCTCCCGGTTATGCTGATATATCCCTTTGTGCAGCGGTATCTGGTAAAGGGTATTACGATTGGAGCTGTAAAGGGCTGAGGAGATTATAAAAATATGGCAGAGATGAAGCGAATGGCTTTTGTTTCTGCCATTTTTTATTATAAATCTTAAATGGGGGGATGAGAAATGGGACGCTTTGTAGATGGTGGTTTACCTGATCTGCAGCCTTCACCTGATCCGCACTATTTCCATATATAAAGCGTTACTTAATCTGCTTACACTTATATTGACAAAATGATCATATAAAAAATAAATATTCATTTAAAAACATTGTAATGAACTTAAAAATGTAGTAATATAAACATATCAATTAAAACGAACATAACAATAATGAATTATATGAATATTTAAGGAGGAACAGTAAATGAGTAAAGTAGATGAAATTACAAGAGAAAATTGGATTTTAGGAGCGTTTCCGGAATGGGGGACCTGGCTGAATGAAGAGATTGACGCAGAGGTTGTGGAAAAAGGTACCGTAGCGATGTGGTGGCTTGGCTGCACCGGAATTTGGGTGAAGTCCCAGGGCAATGCTAATATTGCAATTGATCTCTGGTTTGGAAACGGAAAAAGAACAAAGAAAAAACCATATATGGATGAATACCATCAAATGAGAAACATGACGGGCGGCAGGCTGATGCAGCCAAATCTAAGAGCGATGCCCATTGTCTATGATCCGTTTGCAGTGACAACCGTGGATGCAGTTTTATCAACACATTATCACAATGATCATATCGACCCGTTCTTTGCAGCAGCAGTTCTGAAAAACTGTGAAGGTGACGTACCGTTTATCGGGCCGTTGGAAAGTGTTAAAAAGTGGCTCAGTTACGGCGTGCCGGAAGAGCGCTGTAAAATTGTAAAACCTGGCGATGTGGTGAAAGTGAAAGACGTGGAAATTGTTGTGCTGGATTCTTTTGACAGAACCTGTATCGTTACGGCTGAAAAGCCCCTTGCAGGAATCTGCCCGACGGATATGGATGAAAAAGCAGTAAACTACCTGATCAAAACACCGGGTGGAAATATATACCACAGCGGAGATTCTCATTATTCTGTTTATTATGCGAAACATGGAAAAGATCATAAGATAGATGTAGCATTTGGTTCTTATGGAGAAAACCCGGCAGGAAATCAGGATAAGATGACATCCGTGGACATTTTAAGAATGGCTGAAGCACTGCAGACGAAAGTGGTTATACCGTTTCATTATGATGTATGGACGAATTTTAAGGCAGATCCTGCAGAAATTATGATGCTGTATAATTTCAAGAAACATGTACTGGATTATCAGTTTAAGCCATTCATCTGGGATGTTGGAGGCAAATTCATTTACCCCAACGATAAAGATAAACTACAGTATCATTACCGCAGAGGATTTGAAGACTGCTTTACGGATGAACCAAATGTGCCGTTTAGAAGCGTCCTGTAAAATAAGAGCGTGTTTTGAATTGCATTCTGTCAGCTCCGACAGCCCCAACAGCCGTTGCTTCAGTTTGCTAAACTGGTTTTTATGAAATATTTTAATTCGGATTTTACGTATCAATGAGAATATTGCGGGAAAGAAGAGAGGTAAGTATTTATGTTATTAAAAGAATTAGTAAATCAGAACAGAGTATGTTTTCATCAGAAATTTGATACCTGGGAAGAGGCAGTAGCGGCGTCCTGCCAGCCTTTACTGGCAGATGGCTCTATCGAACAGGCATATGTGGATTCTGTCATTGGCTGCGTGAAAAAATATGGTCCGTACATTGTTTTTGCTCCAAATATTGCAATGCCGCACTCCCAGGAAGGTGCGGTAGGCGTAAATGATACGGCGGTATCCTTTATGAAAGTGGAAGAACCCGTACATTTTGAAGAAGGAAATCCGGAAAAAGATGCCAGATTATTCTTTGTGCTGGCATCCAAGGATCATACCATGCATATGCAGAATATGGAGAAGCTTGCCAATATGCTTTTGACAGCAGATATCATGGATGCGCTTTTAGAAGTGAAGACTGTAGAAGATCTGCTGGCATTGGATGAAAAATACTCCTCTTTATAATATGATGGTGAGAAATTTATTTTATACAAACTGGGAAGATGCAAAGAATAAAATAAAAAACAGTGAGGGTGTGATTCTGACTTTAGGCTCTGTGGAAGAACATGGATTTCACCTTCCAATGGGAACGGATACCATAATTGCAGAGGCGATGGCGGAAGAAGTCAGCCGGCGAGAGGACCTGTATTATTATCCCTGTGTCACTTTCGGGCAGGTATGGTCCGCCAGGGACTATGAAGGAACTGTTTCCATTTCCCCCGCCTGTCTGGAGGAATATTGTGTACAGGCGGCAAAAAGCATACGAAGAGCCGGGGTGAAGCGGTTATTTATATTTTCCTTTCATAACGGCAATCATAAAGTAATCACGGAAGTGCTGCGCGTATTAAAGGATGAGGACAGCGGGGCTCTGGTGTACCATATATCCCTTGGCGGAATCGAAAGAAAAGTACAGGATATTCTAACAACGCCCCTGTGGAATGGAAAAGTGTGGCATGCGGGGGAACTGGAGACTTCACTCATGCTCTATCTGAGACCCGAGCTGGTTCAGATGGAGAAAGCAACCTGTGAATTTCCAAAGGTGCCAAAGGCGTATGCGACATCGGCAGTTCCATGGAAAAGTTTTTTGAAATCCGGAGCGTTTGGGGATGCAGCCAGTGCAAGTGCAGATAAAGGCATGCGCTTGTATGAACGGATGTGTGAAGAACTCTGCAGGCAGATAGCAGAGATAAAGGAGGCGGATTAGGTGGATGATATAAAGTTAATTGTCTGCGATCTGGATGGAACGCTTTTAAACAGTAAGAAGAGAATAAGCAGCTATACCAGAGAGGTGCTGATGAAAACAAAGGAACTTGGAATTCATAATTGTTTTGCATCCGGCAGAGATGAGCAGATGATGGCGGTATACAGCAGATGCATCGGCGGATGCAGCTATATGCTGTCTAATAACGGGGCGCTGGTACGTGACAACAAAGGAAACATCCTATATGAAGCAGCACTGGAGAAGCCGGATATACAACAGATTCTGGCTTTTCTTACGCAGCAGCAGCTGGTATTTATGATGTACACCGCTCAGACAATGTATTTTTCAAATGACAGTGAGAAACTGAAAAAACGCATCACCGGTTATGAGAAGCTTTCTGATGAATTGGGGTATCCGATGAAACTGGCGGCAGAATCCATTTCAGCCAGTGACATATACCGGGATTTTGATGATGTTGCTAAGATTGTTGTCTATGAAGACAGTGAGATACGGATGAACGGATTTCTGGAATTTGCCGGAAATCTAGCAAATGTTCATTGCGAGTCTACCGGTTATGGGCTTCAGGGAGCATTTCATAAATCTGTTTCTAAAAAAACGGCGCTGCTTAAAATTATGGAACAATTGGGAATTGTGGAAAACCAGGTATGCGTGTTTGGTGATTATGACAATGACCTCAGTATGTTTGAATGTGCGGGCCGAAGAATCGCTATGGGCAACAGTATTCAGTGTTTGAAAGACGCTGCCAGTGAAATTACCCTCAGTAATGACGAGGATGGTGTGGCTGTTTATCTGGAAAAAGAACTGAATTTATGAAAGCGACATTAGTAAATGAACGAAATGACAAAATATATGAATGTTTTAAGGAGAAAAATATCATTAAAGTATAAAACAATCATATAATAATGAAATAATCGTAAAAATCAATTGACATATTTCATAAAAATAATTATAATAAGCATATAAGTTAAAGCATATTACACACGATAACATTTATTCAATGCCAGCGGGCATCAGGATGGGGCGGATAAGCGGAACGTGGGAATACGAAAGGAGAGGGATTATGCTAAACTATATTTTGGATTTACTTTTGAAACAAATTTTTGGACAGCCATTCTTACTGATGGCAATCATCGTTTTCATTGGCTACGTTGCAATGAAGCAGAAGATTTCAAAGGCAATTACGGGGGCTGCGAAAGCTTCTATCGGCGTCATTGTAATGGGAATGGGCTCTGGCGCCTTGATTGCAAATTTTGGTAAGTTACTTACAGCATTACAGAATGCAACCGGAATTCAGGGGGCGGGCCTGAATACTTATCCTACAATGACAGCGGCTTACGAGAAGATGGACAAGATTTTAGGGGATGGAACAGGGGCTTCCTGGGGGATTTATACGTTGTTGGTAGCGTTTATCCTGAACCTGGTATTGGTAGCACTTCGTAAATTTACGAAGATCCGTGCCGTTTACTTAACTGGTAATGCAATGATCGTACAGGCTGGTATCAGTGCTTATATTGTCTGGAGATTCTTAGGACTTGGCATGATTCCCACCGTTTTAATTGCAGCAGCAGTAACAGCATTGTATTGGGGAATTTGTTCCACTTTATTAATTAAACCTACTCATGAGATAACAGGAGCGGATTTTACAATTGCACATCAACAGATGGTTGTCAGCTATATTGCTTATAAAGTTGCTCCAAAACTGGGACATCCGGATAAAGACGATATTGAGAAGAAGAAAATGCCGGAATCCCTGAATTTCTTACAGGATAACGTAATTGCAACAGCACTTGTTATGTTTATTTCAACCGCCATTATCTTCCTGGTTATCGGCGGAGAACAGATCGACTGGCTCAGAAGTGCAGACGGCTTGAACCAGGGCGGACTGAAGAACAATATTGTATTCCTGGTGTGGATTGGTATCACACTGACCGCAAACATCGTCGTTCTCTTATATGGTGTCCGGATGTTTGTAGGTGAATTAATGATTTCCTTTAAGGGTATTTCTGAAAAACTGCTTCCGGGTGCGGTTGCAGGTGTTGACTGTGCTGCGATGTTTGCATTTGCACCGAAATCCGTAGTACTTGGACTTCTCTTCGGAGCATTGGGACAGATAATCGGACTTGGCGGATTATTAATTTTCAAATCCCCGATTTTCCTGGTTCCCGGATTTATACCGCTGTTTTTCGACAATGCAACGATTGCAATCTTTGCCAATAAGTTTGGCGGATGGAAAGCAGCAGGAATTATCTGTACGGTTAATGGTATTATCCAGATCTTAGGTTCTGCACTGGCTGTTCAGATGCTGCAGCTTACCTGGTGGCAGGGAAGTGCCGACTATGCAACACTTTGGGTAGCAATAATTGCCATCTTCAAGGGTATCGGACAATTATTCGGAATACCGATTGCAGGTTAGGGAAAACAGGGTTAAAATAAAAAGTGACAAATAAAAATAAGTAGATTGCTGAAAGGAGCAAAAGAGATGTTAAATATTTTATGTGTATGTGGAAACGGAATGGGAACAAGTACAATATTAAAGATCAGTGTCAAGAAAATCTGTGATCAGAACAATATTGATGCAACAGTTGAATCATGTTCATTCGGAGAGGCACTCTCTTATATTACAACTACTGATATTGTATTGACCAGCCCGGAATGGGCAGGTATGCTGCCTCCAAGTAATGCGGTAATTGCAGAAACCAAGAATCTGATTGACACAAAGGCAGTAACGGAAACCTTATTAAATGCTGTAAAAGAACATTTTCCAAATGAAATAAAGTAAGGAAGGTAAGAGCGTGTTTGAAAATTCAAGCACCTGGAGACGTATATGACAGGATATGAAATTATAAAAGGAAACATTAATTTTACAGGACCGGACCGAATCGGACTTCGTTTTGACCGCATAGCCGGGAAAGGTGATGTATGTCGTATCTTCGTACTCCCACCGAAAGATAAGAGGCCGGAAGGCAAGTTTTCGGTTTCGAAAAAAGTGCGCCCCGCCAATGGAGAATATGACGAATGGGGATGCCTCTGGGAAAGTGATGATGCAACCGGTTCTGACATGGGTCAGGTAACCAACGTACCCATTGAAGAATGGGAAGACATGGAAGACTATGTATTTCCGGATCCCAGGGCGGAGGGACGGTTTGACGGTCTGGAAGAGGCTCTGGACAAGGCGGAGAAAGCAGGGTTGTATGTACAGCTGAACAGCCCGCAATGTATTTTTGAAAGAATGCATTTCTTAAGAGGCTTTGAAAATACGCTGATGGATTGTCTGATTGAGCCCGAAGAAATAGAAGCCATGGCTGTAAAGCTGGCGGATTATCAAATAGGAATTATCGAAGAAGCCTATCGTCTGGGGAAAGGCAGAATCCACTGCTATGACACCACAGATGACTGGGGAACCCAGAATAACCTCATGATTTCCCCAAATGTATTCCGCGAGATCTTTAAGCCCCAGTACAAAAGAATTTTTGATAAAGCCCATGAATGCGGCATGGACATCCGGTTTCATACAGATGGAAAAATCAATGATATTTTAGAAGATCTGATTGAATTGGGAGTTGATATCATTAATATCCATCAGCCAAGGCTGGTAGGTATTGATGAAGTATCTGAAATTGCAAGAGGAAGAATCTGCTTTGAAGCGGCTATTGACATCCAGGCCACGCTGCCTACCGGAGACAAAGCCCTGATCGAACAGGAAGCAAAAGAACTGATAGAAAAATGGGCAACGCCAAAGGGTGGACTGATAGGTGTGGAATACGGATATCTGGATGCTATTGGGACAACCAGGGAATCCATGCTGTATGCTCTGGAATGCTTTGAAAAATACGGCAATTTTAAGTGTTAAATGAATACGGAACAGGGCGGCGTTTCTATAATGCCGCCCTGTAATTGTTTCACCGGAGCGTATTTGTCGGTAATTTCTCTATATGAAAAGAAGTGCTTGACGCTTATATGAAATGTTCATATAATTGGAGATATATCATGAGTAACTAAACAGGTACTGCCTGATTATTAGTGCAGCGCCAGACAGCAAGTGTGGTATAGAAAACTAAAGGAGAGCGTGTTATGAAACGAAGCCGGGCATTAGTAGATAATCGAAGAAAGAAATTATTGGAAGCCCTGAAAAGTAATGGGTCAGTGAAAGTGGGGGATCTGGCCGATGAATTTCAGGTTTCACCTCTTACAATCCGCAGGGATCTCCAGTATCTGGAGGATCACAAAAAACTAGAGCGTTTTTACGGAGGTGCTACCGTAAGCGGAGAGAACGATGAGATCGTCACTCAGGAAGATGAGATTAAAATGTACCGCAAGAAAATTGCGCAGTACGCAGCATCGCTGGTAGAAGACGGGGATACCATTTTTATCAATACCAGCGCTACAGCATTACAGATGATTAAATATATTAAAGATAAACGAGTTACGGTAATCACCAATAACGGAAAAGCCATTTTTATGGAACATTCTTCGAAAGTATCCGTCATTCTCAGCGGAGGTGAGCTTCGGGATATTAAGGAAGCCATGGTAGGAGAATTTGCCACCAATAATATCAGCAAGGTTACGGCCAAGAAAAGTTTCCTGGGCTGCAGCGGGCTGTCTGTGGAGAGCGGTATGACAACGGAGATTCTAAGCGAAGTGAACATCAACGAACTGATGCTAAACCGTGTAACCGGGACGTCCTACATATTGGCGGATTACAGTAAACTTGGGCGCAACAGCAGTTTCGTAAGCTGCCCCACAGAACGGATCATCAACATTATCACAGATGAAAAGGCGCCTCAGAATATCCTGGAGGGTTTTCAGGAAAATAAGATCAATATCTTTCAGGTGAGAAGGGATATGGAATTATAAAAGGTAAGGAAAATAAAAAGGGATAGAAAATGAAAAAGCCGCATTCATGCATTAGAAAAAGAGTGCATAAACGGAAAGTTCCCATAGGACAGACCACAACTGGACTGTATAGGGGTACGGTCTGTTTATGCACTTTTTCTTATAATGGAAGAACGATTTCAAATATAAGACAAAACGATCGTAAAAATGCTGAAAAATATCATATAATTAGGAACATAATGATTGATTTGTGAATTATTATATGATATAATGAACGTATAAAAAGAAAGGGGCGGGTTTTATGATTATTTTGAACTATGCGGTATGTATATTGTTGATAGGGTGTCTGATTGGGGAAGCTTACTTTATTATCCGGAGAAATAAAACCATTGTTAAGAAGGGAAAAGATGACTTTTTTACTTATACACTGGTGATGTTCTTTGCTCTTTTGATATTTCCCATCTCGTCGGCTAACAGCATGATTGAGGATTTTCGTAATATCCTGGTGCTGGTTACGCTGTTTGCATCAGCGGGAATTAAAAGAGGGTTGTCCAAAAAGGGTGTGGAGAAAATTTGCTTTACAGTACCATGGAGCCAGATCAAAGAAATCCGCATTGACGCTTTTCAGTATACCAAAATGCAGATAATCTGTGTGACCGATAAGAGAAAGTACAAACTGCTATTTAGCAAATACCAGTTAAAAGATATTTTAAGGGAACTGGAAAAGCATGTTTCCAATATCTATATCCAGAATTCCCTGGATGATGTTTTGAAGATGAAGAAAGCTAAGGCGTAGAGGTATAGAGGCATATAGAAAAACTATTTAAAAAAAGGAGAAGATAAAAATGGTTAGTGAAAAAATTACAGTTAAGAACAAGTCAGGATTACATTTAAGACCGGCAGGAGAACTTTCGAAAATTGCAGCAAAATGTCCATCCAACATCACACTGGTAAAAGGAGAAAAACGTGTGAATCCCAAAAGTGTATTAATTCTCATGAGTGCAGGCATTATGTGTGGAGATGAAATTACAGTAGAGTGTGTCGGAGAAACGGAAGTGCAGGATTTAAAAACTATTTTAGATGCAATTGCAAGCGGTTTAGGAGAATAGGGGATTGGTATGAAAACGATACATGTTGAAAAGACTTCTTCCAAAGGAATTGTTATGGGGCAGGTTTTTCGAAAAGAAGATCAGGATCTGTCTCCGGAATGTTATGCTGCAGATAACGCCGTGTCTGAAGCAGAAAAATATAGAGCGGCTGTTGACGAGGTAATTAATGAACTGGAGCCGCTGGCTGCAGAATCAGATATTTTTGCAGCACATCTGGAACTGGCTAAGGATATTGCCCTTATGGAAGGGGTTCTGGATAAAATTGAAAATGGAAAAGAAAATGCCCAGATGGCTTTAGCGCATACGGCTGAGGAATATTGTGCCATATTCGAATGTATGGAAGATGAGTACATGAGGGAACGGGCAGCAGATATTAAGGATATCAGAAACAGATTGATGAGAAAATTAAAAGGATTACCCGACGAAGACTATGACGGAATCCGGGAAAAAGTAATTTTAGTGGCATCTGACCTGGCACCTTCCGATACCGCAAAATTAAATCTGGATTACATACTGGGATTCATCACAGAACTGGGTGGAGTTACCAGCCATGTATCTATTATGGCCAGAAGCCTGGGACTGCCTGCACTGGTGGGCGTAAAAGGGATTCTGGAACAGGCATCTTCCGGTGACTTTGTCATCATGGATGCGTCTGAGGGCTGCATCATTGTGGATCCTGACCGGGAACAGATTGAAGAATATCAGGAAAAGGCAGAAGCATTTGCAAGGCACCAGAAGGAACTGGAGTCATTGAGCCACCTTCCGGCTGTTACATCCGATGGCAGGAGCGTTAAGGTCTGTGCCAATGTCGGCAGCATTGAAGATGTTAAGAATGCAATTAAAAACCACATTGATGGCATCGGTTTGTTTAGAAGTGAATTCTTATATATGGAAAATTCTCATTTTCCAACAGAAGAAGAACAGTTTGCGGTATATAAGGAAGCTGCCGAACTGGTGAAAAGTGAACTGATTATCCGGACGCTGGACATCGGGGGAGACAAAGAACTTCCTTATTATGAATTTGAAAAAGAAGAAAACCCCTTTCTTGGATGGCGTGCAATCCGCATTTCCCTGGAAATGGAGGATATGTTCAAGGATCAGCTGAGAGCCCTCTTAAGAGCAAGTGCATTTGGAGATATCCGGATCATGTATCCAATGATTATATCCATGGAAGAGCTGTATAAAGCCAATGAACTGTTAGAGGTCTGTAAACTGGAATTAAAGGCAGAGGGTGTGGCATATAAAGAAGATATCAAGGTAGGGATGATGATTGAGACTCCGGCTTCTGTAATGTGCGTGGAAGAATTTGCGACTCATGTGGACTTCTTCAGCATTGGGACAAACGATCTTACCCAGTATATTCTGGCAGTAGACCGGGGAAATAAAAAAATTGCATCCCGATATAATACATTTCATCCGGCAGTGCTAAAAGCAATCCAGCGTATCATTCAGGCAGGCCACGCACACCAGATTCCGGTAGGCATGTGCGGTGAGTTTGCAAGCGATGAAAAAGCAACAGAAATGCTTCTGGGAATGGGGCTGGATGAATTCAGTATCTCAGCTGGGGAAGTGGCTAATATTAAAAATGTAATCCGAAACAGCAGCTATGAAGAGGCAAAACAGACTGCGTATAAGGCTGTATCGGCGTATACGATTCAGGATGTTATGGGTGCTTTGAGGTAAATAATAGGCTATTTGTATCTTGAAATTAATCGTAATGTATTTATTTTGTATGTTTTTTAATATACATTAATCTTATAAATGAGGAATACATTACATAAATATATCAAGATATTTATTAAATAAAGAAATGTAAATATATATTGATTAAAAATAAAACGCTCGTTAGTATGACAAACTAATGAGTGTTTTTCTTTTAGTCCTCGTACATACCATTCCAATACCCGTTCTTCGGATCTGAACAATCAAGCGTAATGAAGAACATTAAAAATAAACGTGCAGTTAAAAACACAGGATACCAGAATCAAATTGGCCAGTCTGTATCCGATTATAGTTAAAAAATTAACCGGATGTAGTATTAGAAGTGATCCTTATTTTTTTGAAGGAAGAAAATAATTAACAAAAAATAGGTAAGTAGATTGTGAATAAATGTGATATAAAATTGATGCAAAATAGTTGAAAATTATGTATAATATTTATACAGGATCATTATAAGCAAATAAAAAATAAAGATGTGGTAAATGAATTTATTAATTATGAAAATGATTAGATTAAAATCACAGAATAAATCATGAACGGTAATACCGTATCACCCAGTACCAAAACCTTATACGCCGGCACCGTTGCGCCAGGGGAAAAAGGAGAGATTTAGATCGTAAAGCTATGAAAGGTGGTAAACAAAGTGTTGAGAAATTGGCTGTTTCAGCGTAAAGCAGCAGAAGATGAGAAGACAAAAAACATTAAAATTGTATATGATGCTGGAGTGGATAAGTACGTAAAAAATGTGATCTATAATTTTTGCAGGAATTTAGAGACAAATTATCAATTTGCTGCTCCGCTAAATATTTATGTTGAAAATAAACCATATGTAGTCGCAAGTGATGGTGATAAAGTTGTGAGTGTTTCCTGGCATCCTTGGAAATTGTATGAGAGAGAAGAATGCGCATATATAAAATTGGCGGCAGGCGACTATGCTGATCTTGCAAAAGAAAGGGGAAGAATCAATGCCGTTTATGCTATAATGCGACCGTTAAGCGATGCCATAGTAGCGTATCTTACATGGACGAAACACCCACATAAGCACTTCGACAGACTAAATCAGCTCATTGCAGGCGGATTTGCAAAAATTTATGGAAAAAGGCTGTTAAATGCTTATATGGAAAAAATAGTGGATAATAGTTTTTTATATAATGATTAAATTACTTGAGTCGTATTGTAAAAATATTTTGCATCACAAGAATGTCTGCTGAGGGAGGAAAGCAAAATGTTAAAAAATTGGCTGTTTCAGCGCAATACTGTAAAAGATGAGAAGATAAAAAATATTAACATTGTATTTGACAGCGGAGTTGATAAGTACGTAAAAGATGTTATTTATAATTTTTGCAGGAATATAGAAACAAGTTATCAAATTATCGCACCACTAAATATTTATGTTGCAAATAAACCATATGTAATTGCAGAGGATGGTGATAAAGTTGTGGGGGTTTTCTGGCATCCCTGGGAATTAGATGACAGAGAAGAATGTGCATATATTAAACTGGCGGCAGGGGATTATGAGGAACTTGTTAGAGCGCGGGGGAAAATAAATGCTATTTTTGCTATATTATATCCATTAAGTGGCAATATTGTAAAGTATCTTACATGGACGAAACATCCGTATAACCATTTCTCCAGACTAAATAAAATCATTGCAAGAGGGTTTGCAAAAATTTATGGAGAAAGGATGCTAGATGCGTATATGACAAAAATGGTGCATAATGGTTTTCTGAATAATGAATAATAGAAGCTAAGCTCATGCGGGCTTACTTCTCTTTCTTACTCTCCAAGTGTCGAAAACGGGATAAAGAGTGATTGACATCTAGTTATGCAATATAAATGGTAAATAATTGAGTCTTATAATAGAAATATTTGGCATAATAATATCTTTTGAAAGGATGACATGGATATATGAGAAAAATAGTGCATAATGGTTTTCTGAAAAATGATTAGGAATAGAACCTAAAAATGTTAGAAATCAGGGATAAATTCCATAAATAGGATATTATCCCTTTTTAGCGACACTCACCTTCTTTGCTCTATAAAGCTTCATCATCAGACTTTGTGAGAATGGTTTAATTCCAACATCCTCCTGGCAGCATACTGGTCAATAATCAGGGTGTCGATATACCCGCCACGGACAGCACCCAGAACGGCCTCTGCCTTTTCCTCCATGCCAGCCACGCAGATCACTTCGTTCACTTTTCTGATATCATCCAAATCAATACCGATCATTTTCTGGGAAAGGCTTGTCAGGATTTCCTGTCCCTGGATATCGTAAAAGTGTCCGCCGATATGCCCGATGGCGCCTTTTTCGGAGAGCTTCTCCAGTGATGCGGGCTGGATGAAATCTTTCCAGGTTTTAAAGGCGATGGAACCGACACTAGTGAGAATTACATTTGCATTCCGTGCCAGATCCAGTGTTTTCTTAATATTTGGTTCCTGAATCAGACTTTCCCGCAGGGTTTTTGATTTTACAAAAAGAGGAGCGTAGATATAGTGGTAGGTGCCTCCATAGGATGCCGCAAGTTCTTTGGAGAGATCCAGGGAATCCCGCTCGGGTTTATGGGTAATGGCTGCGCCCATGATGGGGACAACTGTCAGGGGAATGTTCTTGCTGGTCTTAATTGCCTGAACCGTATGGTAGACCGTATTCCCCCAGGACATTCCCAAAATCGTATTCTTATCGATAATAGAATCCAGATAGTAGGCAGCGGCTTCGCCCAGCTTTTGCAGCACATAGGAAGAATTCTGCTCCTTCACCGAGATAATCCTTACATGCTTTAAAGAGAATGTCTCCATAAACTTCTGCTCCAAAGCACTGTTCCGTTCCCAGGGTTCATGGATCGTTATTTCTACTACACCTATCCGGCGGGCTTCTTTCAGCATCCGGGATATCTTGGAGCGGGAAGTATAGAACCGGTCTGCTATTTCATTCTGGGTCATATCGGAATTGTAATAAAGATTAGCAACGGCTGAGAGAAAATTCCATTTCTCCGTATCATTCATCATTTCATAATTTTTCACATCTTCCACCTCATGCAGCTCCTTTCCAGTCAGTATTCATAATGAAATCTAATAATCATATTAGCAATTATGGGGGCGTTTGTAAAGGAGATCTGTTGTATCTTCAGGTATAAAGGGAGAGCTAAGAGCATGTCAACACGCTCTTAGCTCTCCCTTCTGATATCCCTATTTCTGTCCATAATACGCATCTGCTCCGTGTTTTCGCAGGTAGTGCTTATCCTGCAGCACCTGGGGAGCTGGTTTTACGGAAGAGTTTAAGGTTTCGGTACGGTAAGACATTTTTGCGATTTCTTCCAATACCACTGCATTGTGCACCGCATCAGCCGCGTCTGTTCCCCAGGTGAAGGGCCCGTGATTGCTGCAGAGAATACCGGGAACGGACATTGCGTTTTTGGCAGAAACGGTTTCTATTATGACTAATCCGGTGTTTTTTTCGTAAGCAGAATTAATTTCTTCTGGTGTCAGGCTTCTGGCACAGGGGATTTCTCCGTAGAAATAATCTGCATGGGTGGTTCCGTAGCAGGGAATCCCTCTTTTTGCCTGCGCCCAGGAAGTTGCCCAGGGGGAATGGGTATGTACGATACCGCCGATATGAGAATAAGCTTTGTATAATTCCAAATGGGTAGGAGTATCGGAAGAAGGATTGTAAGCACCTTCAATTTTGTTCCCGTTCAGATCCATGACCACCATATCGGAAGGAACCAGTTTGTCATAGTCAACACCGCTTGGTTTGATTACAAACAGTCCGCGTTCACGGTCGATGGCACTTACATTACCCCAGGTAAAGGTTACAAGATTGTATTTTGGCAGGTCCATATTTGCTTCGTATACTTTTTGTTTTAATTCTTCTAACATTATTTTCTCCTTCTATCAAAATCATTTTCACCAAATCCTTCGGCTTTTTTGAATTGTATCCCCAGTAAACGGAGACCCACTGTCTCAGCCAGGTGCACGTCTGCAAAGCTAATTGCAGCCCACTAACCTGTCGCTTCGCAGACGTACACGTGCCGCAGACAGCAGGCAGCAGGCAAAAGCAATTTTCAAAGACGCTCTAGATTTCTATATTTTCAATATAGTATATCGCGCTACTTCATCGATTTCCCTGTTTGTGGAAATGAGATTGTCTTCATTATTATATGAAAAGTGAAAAACATTAGCGGGACCACAGTCCTTATCCAGAATATCAGCATGATAGGAGCCATCTTCAGGGTCATAGGTAAATGCGATTAAATTCCGCTCTCCCTGGCGGTGACCGATGATTGCGGCAGGACCGCACTCCAGCATCCCTCCCCAGATAGCATGGGTAAATGGGGATTTGACCGGATATTCGTAAACTCTGGAAAAGTGATCACCCAGTTTTTTATAGATACAAATGGTATCTCCGTGAAATGGTGAGAGTACTACTAATTCTTTGTCCCCGTCAGAATCCAGATCAACCAATACGGCATCACTGGCAGGTGTGTCAAGCAGCTGGTTGATCTGCCAGTTTGCCCCGGGCTGTGCAGGGGGATAAAATTGGAAGACACCCTGTTCACATGAGATTACACAGGTCTGTGTATTTCCCATAGCTATTTTATAATAGCCATGGTTTTTCAGCATTCCATCTTTCAGTACGGTCATGGGCAGCTGATGTTCTTCGTTATAAGGATTTAAATCCAAGGGCAGTTCTGCCACATAGACTTTACCCGGCATGGACCAGTCATCTTTGTATGCATGTCCGGATTTTAAGGTACAGGCAATCAGATAATTGATGCCCTGGTTTTCGATAATATCAAAACGGTGTACGTGGGGAAGACATACCAAAGTACGGATGCCCCATGTTCCGGATTCATCAGGTGTGGCAATTACAATTTTAGCTTCTTTAGAGTCATTTGGTGAGTAGAATTTATGTGTAGCCAGAAACTGGCCGTTTGTGCCGGGAACCTGTACCATGGACATCACTCCGCCCGGCTCATTCCAGACAGTAGCTTCTTCCTTTCCATCCAGGTCAAATAATATACACCGGTCCGTTTTTTCAGCAGCAACTAAGAAGTGCGGGCTGCCATTGTAAGTCAAAGGGGCAATCGAGTAACACTTTGTAAGGTTCGAGATCACTTTTTTTTCTGCTTTTAACATATTATGCTGTCCTCCCTGCTTTTTTGTTTTCCTGAGGCGGTGGCGTAAGAAGTCCCGCCTGTTTCATTTTATCTTCCACAAACATTCTGGCTTCCCGGATATTGTTAACGGCATCATCAAAGCTGTTATGTACGGTATTATCTGCCCACATTTCAATTAAGAACATACCGGAATAGCCCAATTCCTTTAATTTTCGGAAAATATCCGTAAATCTGACGCAGCCTTCACCGAAGGGAACGCATTTAAAGACGCCGGGTTTGGTTTCTTTCACGTGTATGGCAACAATATCCGCAAAGCCAAGCTCCAGTTCCCCTTCCACATCGCTGCTGAAGTTGCTGAGGTTCCCCATATCCGGATAGATCTTAAAATATGGAGAAGGAATCTCCTTTAAATAGTGCATGGCGCGGACGATGGTGCCTACAAATTTTGTATCCATAATCTCCATTGCCAGTATGACACCCGCTCTGGCTGCCATGGCAACGGATTGTTTCATGCCATCCAGAAAAAGTGCTTTTGTTTCTGCGTCCGATTCTTCGTAGTAAACGTCATAGGTTGCCAGCTGGATACAGCGGATGCCTAATTTTACAGATAAGAGAATCGCTTTTTCCATAATTTCAAATGCTTTTGCGCGGATATGAGGGTCTTTGCTGCCAAATGGATACTTCCGGTGGCCGCTTAAACACATGGTAGGAAATGAAATCCCGGTTTGCTCCATGGTAGATTTCAGAGCATCAATTTCTTCTTCACTCCAGTCCAGGCGGCTTAAACGCTCTTCGGATTCATCAACGGATAGTTCCATATAATCAAAGCCTGCAGCTTTTGCAGCCTTCATTTTTTCCTCCCAGGTAAAGTCCCCGGGGAGTGCTTTTTCATATATGCCAATGGGTATCTTATGGATATTATACATTAATTCCACACTCCTTTTCTACATAAATTCTTATTAATTCCAGCATATCATATGGTGCGTACATGTTCAACAAATTCTCAGTTATTGCACATATGTGCAGATGGGTTTGGATAGAATTACAGAATTCCACTTTGAAGATGGACATTTTGCGATTCTTCCTGTAAAATAAGGGAGAAAGTGTGAAGAAATTTACACAGGGAAAGAAAAATACTTTTCTGCGTACATTTTAGCCGTAGTTAATCCGGCAGAGGAGGAAGACATGTTTGTAATTGCAGGACTGGGGAATCCGGGACGACAGTATGCGCATACGCGACATAATGTAGGTTTTGACACAATAGATAAATTGGCGGACAAGTACCGCATCCGTGTAGATACGAAGAAATTTAAAGCATTGTGCGGCAACGGGATCATAGAGGGACAAAAAGTAATTCTGGTAAAACCCCAGACTTTTATGAATCTGAGTGGTGAAAGCGTCCGTGAGGTCATAGACTTTTATAAAGTCGATTTTGAAACGGAGCTGATTGTGATATATGATGATATCAGTCTGGAACCGGGGCAGCTGAGACTTCGGGCTAAGGGAAGTGCCGGAGGGCACAATGGAATTAAAAATATTATTGCCCATCTGGGAAGCCAGGAATTTCCCAGAATTAAAATTGGTGTGGGAGAAAAGCCGGAAGGCTATGATCTGGCGGATTATGTGCTGGGACATTTTCCAAGGGAAGAGCGAAAGCTGATTGACGAGCTGCTGGAAAGGGCAGGAGATGCAGCAGTCAAAATTATGACAGGAGATATGGCGTCGGCCATGAATGAATATAATAAGAAGGTGTGAGATGAAGACTTTTACGAGTCCACTAAAAAATTTAAGCGAGTTTGAGGATATCAGGCGGGAGCTAATGTATCATCAGGGAGTACTTCAGGTATCCGGTTGTATTGATTCGCAAAAATCACATTTTATGTATAGTGCAGGGGATGGTTTCCAAAAGAAAATCATCCTTACTTACAGTGATTTAAAAGCAAAAGAAATCTATGAGGATTATAAATTTTTTGATCCAAATGTAATGCTTTATCCGTCAAAGGATTTGATTTTTTACAGTGCCGATATTCACAGCAACCTGATTGGGCAGCAGCGAATAGCGGTTATGAAAGCGCTGCTTGAAAATGACAGGGTTACGGTTATCACAACCCTTGCCGGCTGTATGGATCATTTACTGCCCCTGCAGTATTTTGCTGAGCATGTGCTTTGCCTGAAAAATGACAGCAGCATGGATCTGGACCGGCTGTCGGAAGAACTGGTAGGCATGGGCTATGAGAAGAGCAGCCAGGTAGAAGGCTTTGGTCAGTTCGCAGTTCGCGGCGGTATTCTGGACATTTATCCCCTGACAGAAGAAAATCCAATCCGTATTGAGCTTTGGGGAGATGAAATAGATTCCATCCGCAGCTTTGATGTGGAGAGCCAGAGATCTATTGAAAATCTGGAAGAAATTAAAGTATATCCGGCGAATGAGGTAATTGTTGATAAAAAGCATCTGGAGCTGGGGCTGAAAAAGATTGAAGAGGAGTCTAAGAAACTCTATCAGACCCTGCGTAAGCAGATGAAGACGGAAGAAGCCCACAGAATCCAGGAGCTGACGGAAGAAATCAAAGAGCGGTTAACGGATTTCCGGGGAGTTACCGGACTGGACAGTTATATCCACTACTTTTACGACCGGGATGTCTCTTTCCTGGAGTATTTCGATCCTAAGGAAACGATTTTTTTCCTGGATGAACCTAATCATCTGGAAGAAGAAGGATATGCGGTTGAAGAAGAATTCCGGGAAAGTATGATGAACCGTCTGGCAAAGGGCTATATACTGCCGGGACAGACAGAAGTCCTGTACAGCTATAATGAAATCATAGGCAGGCTGAATAACCGGAACTGTTTGGCTCTGAGTACGCTGGAGACGGCAAAAGGGGACTGGAAGATCACAAACATGCATCACATGAATGTGAAATCGGTAAATCCCTATAATAACAGCTTTGAACTTCTGGTCCAGGATCTGCGCCGGTTTAAAAAAGACGGATATCAGGTGGTTCTCTTGTCAGGCTCCAGAACCAGGGCAAAGCGTCTGTCAGAGGACCTCAGGGAATATGACCTGAACAGCTTCTATACAGAAGATCTAAACCGGAAGGTGAAACCGGGAGAAATTCTGGTAACCCATGGGAATACCCACAGAGGTTATGAATATCCGCTGATTAAATTTGTCATTATATCCGAAAGTGATATTTTTGGAAAAGAAAAGAAAAAGAAGAAAAAACGCAAGAGCTTTGAAGGCCAGAAGATTGAAAGCTTTAATGAACTGAGTGTAGGCGACTATGTGGTTCATGAAAATCATGGTCTGGGTGTCTACAAGGGAATTGAAAAAGTAGAGGTTGACCGGGTTACAAAGGATTATATGAAGATTGAGTACAGCGGCGGCAGCAATCTGTATATCCTGGCAACCCAGCTGGATGTGATCCAGAAATATGCGGATTCGGATGCAAAGAAGCCTAAGCTGAATAAGCTTGGAACCCAGGAATGGAATAAGACCAAGACCAGGGTGCGCAGTGCGGTTAAGGATATTGCCAAAGACCTGGTGGAACTATATGCCGTCCGCCAGGCAAGAGAGGGTTTTGTCTATGGTCCGGATACGGTTTGGCAGAAAGAGTTTGAAGAGATGTTTCCGTTTGAAGAGACTGAGGATCAGCTGCTGGCGATTGAAGCCGCTAAAAAGGATATGGAAAGTACCAAGATCATGGACCGCCTTGTCTGCGGCGATGTGGGTTACGGTAAAACAGAGATTGCCATCCGGGCAGCATTTAAAGCGGCGCAGGAAGGAAAGCAGGTGGTATATCTGGTTCCGACCACCATTCTGGCTCAGCAGCACTACAATACATTTGTCCAGAGGATGAAGGAATTCCCCGTGCGGGTAGACCTGCTTTGCAGATTCCGGACGGCGGCGGAACAGAAAAGGACAATTATAGACCTGAAAAAAGGGATGGTAGATATTATAATCGGAACCCACAGGGTCCTGTCAAAGGATGTGGAGTTTAAAAATCTGGGACTTTTGATCATTGATGAGGAACAGCGTTTCGGCGTTACCCACAAAGAAAAGATCAAGAAATTAAAAGATAATATTGATGTACTGACCCTGACCGCTACGCCGATTCCCAGAACGCTGCACATGAGTTTAATTGGAATCCGGGACATGAGCGTACTGGAAGAAGCACCTATGGAGCGTATGCCCATACAGACCTATGTGATGGAGTACAATGATGAGATGGTGCGGGAAGCAATCAACCGGGAACTGTCAAGAGGCGGACAGGTATATTATGTCTATAACAGGGTAAATACCATTGTTGAAATGACCAATACCATAGCGAAGCTGGTGCCGGATGCCAATGTGGCGTTTGCCCACGGACAGATGAAGGAACGGGAGCTGGAACGGATTATGTTCGACTTCATTAACGGGGAAATTGACGTGCTGGTGTCCACAACGATTATTGAAACGGGACTGGACATCTCCAATGTAAATACCATGATTATCCATGACGCGGATAACCTGGGGCTGTCACAGCTCTATCAGCTGAGAGGCCGGGTGGGAAGGTCCAACCGCACCGCATATGCATTTTTGATGTATAAACGCAACAAGATGCTCAAGGAAGTAGCGGAAAAGCGTCTCCATGCCATTAAAGAATTTACGGAACTGGGATCCGGATTTAAAATAGCCATGCGTGACCTGGAAATCCGTGGGGCAGGTAATCTGCTGGGGGCAGAGCAGCATGGTCATATGGAAGCCATCGGTTATGATCTTTACTGCAAGATGCTTGGTGAATCGGTACGGGAATTAAAAGGCGAGAAAACAATTGAAGAATCCTATGATACGACTATCGACCTGGATATCGATGCATTTATACCGGAACGCTATATCCGCAGTGAATTCCAGAAGCTGGATATCTACAAGCGCATAGCCGGTATCGAAAGTGAAGAAGAATACGATGATATGTTAGAAGAATTGATGGACCGTTTTGGAGAACCGCCGAAATCAGTCCAGAACCTTCTGATGATCGCCAATTTAAAAGCCCTGGCACACAAGGGATTCGTGGTGGAAATATCCCAGAAGGGTGACTTTATTAAGTTTACCATGTTTGAACGGGCATGTGTAGACCCGGTAAAGATCGAAGAGATGTTAAAGCGCTATAACGGAAAAGTGAAGTTCACCATTGAAGCAAATCCATATTTTGTTTACAGTAAACCGAGAAAGAGCCTGAAAGATAATGATGATATTCTCATAGTGGTAAGGGATATCTTAAATGATATTCTTCAACTTAGGAATTAAAGAGCGAAATTTACGAAAATAATAGGAAAAAAGTGAACTTTAGGTGAAAAATGAACAAAAAGGATTGCGGGGAATTTGAAAACAGGCTATAATATAAGGAATTGAGACTTTCTAGGAGGAAACTTATTTATGAATAAGCTAGGTAAAAAACTTGTGGCTGCCGGAATCTGTATCTGTATGGCAGCAGCGTCCCTGACAGGGTGTGGAAATGTAAATGCAGATGCGGCAGTGGCAACATTGGACGGGGAAAAAGTACCTTTCAAAATTGCAAATTTTATGCTTCGTTATAATCAGGCTCAGATGCAGAGTTCTTATGGTTCAATGTTTGGCGAGGATATGTGGAATACCGATCTTATGGGAAGCGGAACTCCATACGGTACGACATTTAAGACACAGATCATGGACAGTCTGGAAGAAATGCTGATTTTAGAGAAACATATGGCTGATTATGATATTACAGTTACCGATGATGAAAAAGCTAAAATTGAAAGCTCTGCCAAGCAGTTTATGGAAGAGAATTCACAGGAAACAATTGATGAATTAACAGCATCCCAGGAGACAGTATCCAGGGTGTTAACACTTTATACAATTAACAACAAGATGAAAAAAGCAATTGAAGCAGAAGCAGATACAAACGTATCCGATGATGAGGCTGCTCAGAAGACGGTATCTTATGTATTATTCAGTACGGCTGATACCACAGATGCAGACGGCAATACAAAAGCTTTAACAGATGATGAGAAAAAAGCCTTAAAAGACAACGCGCAGAAAGTTCTGGATGCTGTAAAGGGCGGAAAAGAAATGGATGCAGCCGTAAAAGAGATCGATGAAGAAAAATCAGCATCCACATCTTCTTATGGAACAGACAACGGAACCTTGCCGGATGAGGTGAAGACAGCAGCAGACAAGTTAAAGGACGGAGAAACGGCAGACAGCGTGGTTGAAACGGACAGCGGATACTATGTGGTGCAGATGAAGAGTACATTTGACAAAGAGGCTACCGAGACTCAGAAAGAAACAATTATCAACCAGAGAAAGAGCGACAAATACGAAGAAGTTTACACCGCATGGAAAGAAAAGGTGGAATTTAAAGTAGATGATAAGGTCTGGGGTAAGATTACTTTTACAGATAAGGTTACGGTAAAGCAGACGGAAACCGAAGCCCAGAGCAATACAACGGAAGCAGCAAGTGAAGGAACCACAGATACTGCAGCAAGTGAGAATGCTACAGAAGCGGTATCCGAAAAAGCAACGGAGGCAGGTACCGAAGCAGCGACAACAGAGGCAGGTTCTGAGGCAGCAACAACAGAAGCAGCAACCCAAGCAGCGACAACAGAAGCAGCTGAGTAAGTAAATAGAGTGATACGGTATTAAAAAAGAAGCGCCAGCTAAGTTGACGCTTCTTTTTTTGGAGGGTGTAAAAATTTCTGTGTCTATAGAAAATGATTTTTCCTGATAAGAATTGGATATGTATAAGATTCTTGTCGATAACGGTTTCATAATGGTGTCGAATTTCTTTTCTAATTATAGTATTACCAGATTTGTTCTGTTTATACTTTTTTTCTATTTTTTGGCATTACAATTAAGACATTAGTTTGAATTACTTAAAATGCGGGCGCCGCCCACACCCAACCTCTGGAATAAGTTTGGACATTTCTGGTAATAATACTAATGCCGAAAGAATAAGGTCGGAACGGTCAGTCCAAATCAATCTGCCGCTCCGGCTCTTTTTTTAGAGATACTGAGTAAGCCTTTCACCGTAAAGTACAATCAGCTGGTTCAGTACCTGATCCCAGTTACGGTATCTCTGGGTCCATTTCTTTATGACATTTTCACTTGCCAGATACAGCATTTTTTCCAGTGAAACATCACTTGGAAATACACTTTTTGTCTTTGTCACTTTCCGGTATTGCCGGTTCAGTCCTTCTATGATATTTGTCGTGTACATGATACGCCGGATATCTCCAGAGAACTGAAAGAAGGAGCTGACATCCTCCCAGTTGTTTTCCCAATTACTGATCGCATAGGGATATTTCTTTCCCCACTTCTCTTTTATATTTTCCAACTCCGAAAGTGCGGCGGTCTCATTCGGGGCATTGTATACCGCCTTGAAATCAGAGGAGAACTTCTTCAGGTCATTGTAATTCACATATTTAAAAGAGTTACGCAGCATATGGATGACACACCGCTGTATCTCAGCCTGCGGATAAACAGCCTGAATTGCATCTTTAAAGCCCGGGAGCCCATCTACACAGAAGAACAGTACCTCTTTCACACCACGGTTTCTTAGGTCATTGAGCATCCCCAGCCAAAACTTGCTGGTCTCATTTGCCCCCACAGTAATGCTCAGGATGTCTTTGTAACCCTCCACCGTCACACCCAGCACTACATATGCGGCACGGCTGAGAATCCTTCCGTCCTCCCGTACTTTGTAATGGATGCAGTCCATGAAGACAAAAGGGTAGACAGGGTTTAGCGGGCGTGCCTGCCATTCTTTGACCGCTGGAAGAATCTTATCGGTTATCTTACTGACCATCTCTGCCGATATCTCAATGCCATAGAGGTCTTGTAGCTGGTCATGGATATCCCTTGTGCTCATTCCACGGCCATAAAGGGAGATCACCTTTTCCTCAATACCTGAGATATCACGCTGATATTTAGGAATGAGTTTCGGTTCGAATTCACCATTCCGGTCTCTGGGAATTTCTACCTGAAATTCCCCATACTGGCTTTTGAGAGTTTTCGTAGAGTGTCCATTTCTCTTGTTATCGGTGGGCAGATTACCCTTTTGATTTTTTTCATACCCAAGAGCAGCATTCATCTCCGCTTCCATAAGCTCCTGAAGAATATCCTTGAAACTGTCTTTCAAGAGAGTATAGACATCCGCGACGTTGTTGATGTTGTTTTCTGAAATAATTTGTCGGATTTGTTCCTTTGCAACTGGCATAAAAATACTCCTTTTCAAAAAGAATTGTCATATCATAATTCTTACCAAAAAGGAGCCATTTTTTACCAAAGACACAAATTAATTTACATTACCTTTTTTTGTGAAAAGCAGATCTTCTGCCGGAGTTTATTTGTCAAAAGACACATTGATCTCCACTACTTCACTTTTGGTTCCCACACGCATATTCGGTCCCCAGACGCCTACGCCAGAAGTGACGATATTGTGCATGTTGTCCTTCTTCAGGTACCCGTATGGATTTTCCCACAACAGGCCAATTGTAAGATTGCCCGGGAACATCTGGCCGTCATGAGTGTGACCGCAGAGGTACAGGTCAACTCCCGCATCGGCTGCTTCCTGGAGGGCTTTTGGCTGATGGTCAATAAATATGACCGGTTTCGATTTGTCTAACTCTTCGGTTAACTGGGAAGGGGTTTTCCTTGTTTCTTTATCCTTTTTGGTAACGGAATAATCCTCTCTTCCGGTGAGGTAAAAATTATCATTGATCAGAACAGTCTGATCTGTCAGCAGAGTAATGCCGGATGCTTTTAAGAAATCCACCATCTGGGTATCCGCACCAATCTTTTTTTGAGAGCCAAAGGTAAATCCGGCAAGGATGGGTTCTTCAATATCGTGATTCCCCCAACATGCATAAACACCGTATTTGCTTTTGATCTGGCTCAGAGTCCGGGCAATTTCATCGGGATTTTTAATCGCTTCGAATTCATTATCGAAGATATCCCCCGCAATACACACGATATCCGGTTCCATGGCATTAATTTTGTCTACCATCTGTTTCATATGCCAGCTGCCGATACTATAGCCAAGGTGCATGTCCGCTACCAGGGCGATCTTCAGGGACTGATCAGAGCCGCCGGATTTATCTACCGTGACTTCATAGCTGGTTTTATAGATATGCCTCGCATGGAGGGAGCCATAGACACTCAGTGAGATAATGACCACGGCGCAGATGGTACCGGTCAGGACGAAAGTTCTTCGGGAACGCAGTTTGTCCTGGTTTACACATTTTAAATGGCGCATGATAATACGGACCAGATCCACCACAGCTACGGTGAGCAGGATATATAGAAAGGTTCCAAGATAAAGATTACTTACCGTTTTTAAAAACCGGTGGATGATAACGGGTTCTTTGATCAGAAAAGCAGTTAACAGGGAGGTAGATACAAAAGCATAAGCTGCAATGAATACGACCCGAAACCATTTTTTCTTAAAATAATGGGTACATGCCCCCATCCATTTCAATATCCATCGAAGAATATAGAAGTTCACCAGGAGATAAACTGGTGATAAGAATAGTGCAATCATAATACTCAAGCCTCTTTTCTGTTTTGTTTGAAAAATTGTAACACAGAATCGAAAAAAAAGCACGGGGTTTAAGTTGCGAAGTGGGAAAAGTTGTTTTATAATAAAAAATATAACCGACAGAATGATTACAGATGGGTGGAATTAAATATATGTGGAAGCGTCAAGAACTTAAGAAAAAAGGGAAAAAGGTGCTGAAAAGGAATTACTGGGCTGCGGTAGCGGTCTGTTTTATTCTTGCCTTCCTGGGAGCGGAATACAGCTCATCTGCCACGGCTATCCACAAGTACAGCCAGCGGGAAGAGGACAGGCAGATAAACGAAGTGGAGGTTGTCAAACCGGAGAACAGGGTTGATAACTGGGAGACTCTGCGCAGGCTTATCCGGGGAGAAGAGAGCAAACAGCCGCTGTTTGACCCGAAGATTGATGAATTTTTATCTTCGTCCTTTAACACTTTTACCGCGCCGGTATCATTTGTGTTTAAGGTGGTACGTGCAGACAGCGGTCTGTTTGAACGGTATCCGGTATTGGAGATGCTGCTGATTCTGATTGCAGCAGGAGGAGAGCTTGCGTTTACACTGCTGGTAACAAATGTACTGCTGGTTGGAGGAAAGCGTTTCTTCCTGGAGAGCAGACTGGAGCCGGGGACCAGAATCGGAAGGATTACATTTTTGTTTCGCAGGGGAAGGTTCTGGAATGCAGTCAAGGTCATGTTATTCCGGTCTTTATTTACCGGTTTGTGGTTCTTAACCATTGTAGGAGGGATTATCAAGTATTATGAATATCTGATGATTCCATATATTCTGGCTGAAAATCCGCAAATAGACCGCAGGGAAGCATTTCGGCTGTCCAGGCAAATGATGAAAGGGCAGAAGTGGCGTACTTTTGTAATGGAATTTTCGTTTTTAGGATGGGAGCTGCTGTCCGCTGTTACGTTTGGGCTTTTATCCATATTTTTTACCAATGGATACAAAGGTGCCACTATGGCAGAACTTTATGTGGCGCTGAGAAATGACGGTGCAGAAAATCCGGCATGATACTTTTTTATATAATCATGCATTTTAAATGATGAAATGATACGGCTTTGGATGAAAGAAAAAAGGCGATTGGGCTATATAGTCCTGTCGCCTTTTAATGTCTGGGCTTTACCGGAGGAAGTTCACGGTCTTTGACCTCATCCGTTATCCCCTCACCGGTATTGGGATGTATCATAGAATGAGCGGTATCCAGACTGAAAAATAAGATGAAAATAATACAGATCAGTATTTTTAAGAATGGTTTTATGCGCTTATACAGATTCCCCAGGAAAGGAGCCAGAAAATAGATAATGGCACATCCCCCAAGTCCGAAGACAACGGAACCCTCCAGGCAGATCCTCCCGTTTATATTCAAAAAATAACCGCTGTAATCCCACCAGCGTATGCCCTTGGTCGTTTCCAGGAACCAACTGGTAAAATACTCGATTCCCGAACACAGAAACATATTTAAAAAGAAGGTGAGGACAGGGCGGTGGAAGAACCGGCGCAGCAGAAGCAGTATCATAACGCCGCCGCTGCCGTAGATTGGAAGCCAGGGACCAAACAGTACGCCCCGATTTACAAACTCGCCTGCCTGTGCGATGTGAAGCCCCACTTCCCATATCCAGCCGATAAAAGAAAAGCTGAAAAATAAAAGGATCAGTGTGGTGGGGCCGTATTTCATATTGTAATCAAAGCGCGGCGGTTCTATATGATGTTCCTCGAAAAAGGAATCAATAGAATCCGTTACAGCATTTGCCATTTTGTTTCTCCTTTGTAAGTTGCAGTGATGTTTTGTAAATATATTTTATCACCTTACTTACACATTTGACAATACATATATGTGGGCTTTTAGAATTTGTGCAGGAAATGGAGATAAATTGGGTTCTTTAAAGTTATTTTAAGGTTGGTCAGTTATAATCCTCTATGAAAATATTAAATTGGGGGTAACGTACATGTTTGGAAATGGAATAGATGAAAATGCGGTTTCACAGGATTGTGATTTTTACCAGGAGTCACTGGTACTGCTGGAAGGTGCGGTCATAGAGCTCACGTCAAGACTGGATATTATACGAAAATACCGAAAAGCCCATCATTACCGGGATCCGATTGAATACTGTAAATCCAGGATCAAATCGCCTGGCAGCATGAAGGAAAAGCTATTGCGCCACGGTCTGGAACCGACAAGGGATAATGCTATGACAAAAGTATATGATGCCGCTGGAATCAGGGTCATCTGTGCCTTCGTGGACGATGTGTATTTTGTGGCTAAGATGCTGCATAAGCAGTCTGATATCCGGGTATTGGAAGAAAAGGACTACATCCACAATCCAAAGCCCAATGGCTACCGCAGTTATCATATGATCGCAGAAGTGCCCATTCATCTGGGAGATGGAATCTGCAGGGTATTTTGTGAAATACAGATACGGACCATTGCAATGGACTGCTGGGCAAGCCTGGAACATCAGCTGAAATATAAGAAAAGTATTGCCAACCAGGAAATGATTGTAGGGGAATTAAAACGCTGTGCAGATGAGATCGCATCGGCTGACCTGAATCTGCAGACAATTCGGGATATGATTGAGGATGATGAAATTCTCTGAATTAGTGCCACCCGGTGTACAGATGTCAGAAAAAAGCCCGGATACACAAATTATACATAGAAAGGGTGTATAGTAGTGGAGAAATAGAAAACCAACTTAAGGAAAAACGGAGGCGGATACATGAGAATTTTGCTGGCGGAAGATGAAATAGATTTATCAAAGGCGCTGGTCGCTATCTTAAAACACAATAATTATTCGGTCGATGCGGTATATGATGGGGCAGATGCATTAGATTACGGATTTGCGCAAAACTATGATGGAATTATCCTGGATATTATGATGCCGAAAATGAACGGTCTGCAGGTACTGGAAGAACTCCGGAAAAGAGGAATTGCGACTCCGGTGCTGCTGCTTACGGCAAAATCAGAAATCCAGGACCGTATAGCCGGACTGGATCTGGGGGCGGATGACTATCTGACCAAGCCATTTGCTATGGGAGAACTGCTTGCCAGGGTACGTGCCATGATGAGGCGGCAGTCAGAATTTACACCAAGTACGATTACAATTGGAAATATAACATTAAATAAAGCGAACTATGAACTGTCTGGCAAGAATGCATCCTTTCGTCTGGGAAATAAAGAGTTTCAGATGATGGAGATTCTGATGAATAATCCAAAGAGGTTAATTTCTACGGAACAGTTTATGGAACGGATTTGGGGATATGACTCGGAATCAGAGATGAATGTGGTCTGGGTGTACATATCCTACCTGCGCAAGAAACTGGCTGCACTCAATGCCAATGTGGAAATTAAGGCGGCAAGAGGCGTAGGCTATACACTGGAGGAATAAGTTTGGAACAAAAGCGTTCCATACTTTCTATTGAAGCAGTACCGCAGACCCGTCTGCGGTATGCAAGGGGTATAAGTTTGAAACAAAAATCGTTTCAAACTTACTATTGGTGCAGTACCGCAGACTCGTCTGCGTTATGCAGGAGGTATAAACATGATTAAAAAGCTGCAAAAAAAATTTATATTGATTACCATGGGCGCTGTGGCTCTTGTGATGATACTGCTAATCGGTGTAATTAATGCAGCGAATATCTATCAGATGAACCGGAAATTGGATGGAGTCCTGTATGTTCTATCAGAAAATGACGGGAGATTTCCGGAATATGAAAAGGACAAATCTGCTAAGCTGAATGTGGGATTCGGATTTGAGATGACAGAAGAGACCCAGTATGAGACACGCTATTTCATTGTGGAATGTGCAGTGGACGGCAAAGTACTGCAGGCAGACACCAGCCATGTAGCTGCGATTTCCGAGGAGGAAGCAAAAGAATATACGGAAAAGGTGCTGGAGAACGGGAAGACCAGCGGATTTAATGGAATCTATAAATATATGGTGGTGGAGAAAGACTTTGGAACACTGACGGTATTCGTAGACTGCCGCTCCCAGTTACAGATGGTCACCCTGTTTGCGGTTTTATCATTTGTAATCGCGATATCCTGTCTGCTGCTGATCTTCATCCTGATTTTCCTGCTGTCGAAAAAAGCAGTTCAGCCGGTCATTGAAAATATGGAAAAGCAGAAGCAGTTTATTACCGACGCGGGGCATGAGATTAAGACGCCCCTGGCTATTATCTCCGCAGATGCGGATGTGCTGGAACTTAGTACCGGAAAAAATGAATGGGTGGACAGCATCAGAAGCCAGACAGCAAGGCTGGATAAGTTGGTGAAGAATCTGCTGACACTTGCCAAGATGGATGAGGAAAATATCCAGCTGGTTTTTGGAAATTTTCCGGTGAGTGAGGTGGTGCTGGAAGCTGCCGCACCATTTGAAGCAGTAGCAGAACTGCAGAATAAGCGCTTTGACCTGAATATCCAGTCCAATCTGATTCTTCACGGAGATGAGGGCAGTATCCGCCAGCTGGTCACCATTCTGGTGGATAACGCTGTAAAATATGCTGAACCGGGGGGACAGATTAAAGTTTCTTTATCCACCGCAGGCAAAGCAGTCAGGCTGGAAGTGTATAATACGGGAGTGGATCTTCCAAGGGATAATCTGAATAAGCTGTTTGACCGTTTTTACCGCGCAGATTCTTCCAGATGCCGGGATACCGGAGGCTATGGAATAGGGTTATCCATAGCAAGAAATATTGTAAAAACCCATAAAGGAAAGATTTCAGTACACTGTGAAGGCGGTAAGTCCATCTGGTTTACCGTTCTGCTTTAAAAATAAAAATTTCAAAATAAAGAAAAATTAAGCATAATTTCCTCCATTTTACAAATAATAGATCATGGGTACTAAAGTACGAACCATGAGAAAATAAAATGGAGGAATTAATTTTATGAAAGCTACAGGCATTGTTAGGCGAATTGACGACCTGGGTCGCGTGGTTATACCAAAAGAAATTAGAAGGACGCTTCGGATCAGAGAAGGCGATCCACTTGAAATCTTTACCGATAGAGAAGGCGAAATTATATTGAAGAAATATTCCCCGATAGGTGAATTGGGGGCATTTGCCAAAGAATATGCAGAATCACTGGCATACAGTACAGGACATGGAGTCTGCATAACGGATCGTGATCAGGTAATTGCCACCGCAGGCGGAATAAAAAAAGATATGATTGGCAAAGCCATCAGTAAAGCATTAGAACGAATCATCAATGACCGTGAAAATGTTTTGTCAAACCGTGATGACAAAAATTATGTAAAAATAACCGGAGAGGATATGGAAGAGAACCTTCCACAGGTGATCAGCCCCATCCTCTGCGAGGGAGATGCAATTGGGGCAGTCATTCTCATCAGCAAAGATGAGAAGGGAAAAATGGGAGATACGGAACGGATTGTAGCAAAATGTGCTTCGGGATTCATGGGACGTCAAATGGAACAATAGAGACATGCCTGTGGTATTCCTCTAATGGGGGCCCGGTAATCCGGTTATCGTAAATGAAGTGCCAGGGATTACAGGACAAGACCAGATATGTCAGAGCCTGTTTGGAAATCGGAACGCATAGCTTGCAGAAAGCAATTTCCAATCACGCTCTTGGGTTCGTAGGCATATCCGGCCTTGTTTTCTCTGGGAAAAATGAGTGTTAGCAGGAGCATATGTTCATAGACTGCTGATGGTATTCTTCCAGGGTAAGGTCTGTGATGGTGAGATAATGGGCCAGAGGTTTTGTTACATAGCGTATGTGCCACGGCTCGTATGCATACCCGGTGATGTCTTCTTTTGATTTGGGATAGCGGATGATGAACCCATATAATGGCGCATTTTTAGCAAGCCAGATGCCTTCTTCCGTATCTGCAAATTCTTCTACCAGATCCAGGCCTACTCCGGAACAGGAGACATCTAAAGCCAGACCGGTCTGATGCTCACTGCCCCCCGGAGGAGCTACGTAAAGCGGGTTTTTGTCCGGATTATAAAGCTCCATCTGACGGTAAAAAGAACGATAACCGGAGATGCCGTAGAGATGGATTCCCTGATCCACGGCATGGGCGAAAAGTTCCCGCACCGCTTTGGCAGTCTGGGGCTCCAGAAGCCTTTTTGGATCATCCGGAAGGGCATCAAAGGGGACGCCGGGGTCTACAAGGGACGCCGGAACAGCACCCGGATCTAACAGGTGGTGCCGGTTCACAAGAATATCATATTGGGACATAAAAAGACTCCTTTCATATAAGCTATATATGTATATGAAGGAGTCTTATCAGATATGCGTAAATTCGGAAAATAATAAATAAGATGAATAAATAAGTTCCGTAAATAATTTCGGAAATTATATTCGTAAATTAAGTTGAGTAAATAAATTCAGTAATTAAGATCTGCGGTTTCTAAATACGGGATAGTGCATCCATGCTCATCTTTTCTAACAGTTCAGATTTAATGCCGAACAATTTGTCCGAAAGGTCTACATAAACATCGTGCGGGTTTACAAAACGCTTTGTCTCATCCCACAGAGTATCCAGTTCCTTCTTGCAGTAATCACGGATTTCCATCACGGATGGGGAGTTGTAAATGCATTCTCCGCCTTTAAATACCGGTACTAACAATTCCCGCAGTTTAAAAGTGCCTGCATGGATTTTGGTTTTTTTCCAGGTTTCCAGGGGATCGAAGATAATCATATCTTTTCCTTCGTCAAAGGTTTCGTCCGCCAGGGCAATCAGATCCGCTTTAATTTTTCCGGCAGTTTTATCATAGATGCGGTAGATCGTTTTATTTCCCGGATTTGTAATCTTTTCTGTATTTTCTGAAAGCTTGATTTTGGGTATAAAGTCACCTGTTTCATTGTCCAGTATAGCAGCCAGTTTATAAACGCCGCCAAATGCCGGGCAGTCCTTGGAGGTGATCAGATTGGTTCCCACACCCCAGGAGGTAATTTTACAGCCCTGTGCCTTAAGGCTGTCGATCAGGTACTCATCCAGGTCGCTGGACGCGGATATAAAAGCATCCCGGAATCCGGCATTATCCAGCATAACACGGGCTTTTTTAGACATATAGGCGAGGTCGCCGCTGTCCAGGCGGATACCGTAATTTTTAAGAGGAATGCCGGCTTCTTTCATTTCGGTAAAGATACGGATGGCATTTGGAACTCCGGATTTTAAGGTATCATAGGTATCTACCAGAAGACAGCATGCATCGGGATATAAATCTGCATATTTTTTAAATGCAGTATATTCATCTGGAAAACTCATAATCCAGCTGTGGGCATGAGTACCTTTTACCGGGACATCAAAAAGCTGTCCGGCGAGAACATTGGAAGTGCCCACACAGCCGCCGATCATGGCTGCTCTTGCGCCATAGACGCCTGCATCCGGTCCCTGTGCACGGCGCAGCCCAAACTCCATGATACCGTCCCCTTTTGCGGCATATACCACCCTGGATGCCTTGGTGGCGATCAGACTCTGGTGGTTAATAATTGTTAAAATGGCCGTCTCCACTAACTGAGCTTCCATAATAGGTGCAACGACCTTTACAAGAGGTTCTCTAGGGAATACAACAGTGCCCTCGGGAATGGCATAAATATCACCGGTGAACCGGAAATCAGACAGATAATTCAAAAAGTCTTCATCAAAGGTGCCAAGTCCTCTCAGATAGTCTACATCTTCTTTGCTGAACTTTAAATTTTTAATATAATCGATCACCTGCTCCAGACCCGCCGCAATGGCATAGCCTCCGTCTGAGGGGTTTTTGCGGTAAAAGGCATCAAAGACTACTACTTCATCCGTATGATTTTTAAAATAACCCTGCATCATGGTTAATTCATAAAAATCTGTTAATAGCGTTAAATTCATTGTACTCATAAAGTGCTCCTTTGTCTTAGTTAGTTGATACGAAACTCTTGTCTATAGTTATAACACATTGGTATCGTTTATCCAAGTGGGTTATTTGGGAGATGATTTCAAGCTGTATGTCGCTTTGCTGTTTGGGACTGTATTCATGGGGAATGACCAGGTCAAAGATCAGATTGATCTGGTTTTTGCCTTCTACCATGCGGAAATCATGGAATGAAAGACGATCATCTATACTGGTTATGACGATATCAATTTCCTGCTTCAGCTTTTGGATCCGGCTGTTTTTTGTCTCAATAGGATCCATGTGAATCACCAGGAAGATCCCCAGTTTTTTGCCCACTTCCCGTTCAGCCTTATCGATAACTTCGTGGGAAGATTCCACATCTACGTCATTGGGAACTTCGGCATGGATGGATGCCATGCTGCGTCCGGGACCATAGTTATGGATAATTAAGTCGTGGCTGCCTACAATACCGTCGTAGCTTTCTACCATTTGAGTAATTTCCTGGTACAGCTCTGGATCTGCCGGTTCCCCAATTAGTGGCTTTAAAGTATCTTTGGCAATGCCGATTCCTGCCCAGATCACAATTGCGGCTACCAGAATCCCCACATATCCGTCAATATTAATACGAAAAATGCCAAATACCAGAATGGAAATAATTGTGACGGAGGTAGTGATCACGTCACCCATGGAATCTGTGGCGGCAGCCATCATTACGGTGGAGTTAATCCGTTTGCCCAGCTTTTTATTAAAGAAGCCAAGCCAAAGCTTTACACCGATGGATAAGATCAGGATGATCAGAGAAGATATCTGGAAAGTGATCTCCTCCGGGTTAAATATCTTACTGACGGAATCCTTGAAAAAAGTAAATCCTACTTCAATGACTAAAAATGCTACAATCAGCGCTGCAATATATTCAATGCGCCCATGTCCAAAAGGATGATCCTGGTCGGCAGGCTTGCTTGCCATTTTTACCCCGATCAGACTGATAACCGAAGAGCCGGCATCGGAAAGGTTATTAAATGCATCCGCCATAACAGATACACTGTGCAGTCCGATTCCAATGACCAGTTTCACGATAAATAACAGGACGTTGCAGAAAATGCCTACGATACCGGCTAATGTTCCGTATGCGGTCCGTACGATAATATTATCGGTGTCCTGAGGATTTTTAATAAAAGTTTTTACAAGTAAATTTGTCATTATTATACCCAATGCATACTGCAGGCATGCCTGCCCTTTCTATAACTGTAAATATTTTTTGGTTTGTTTTTTTCTGTAATTTTAAATATGTGATTGATTATACTACTTTTCCCCAAAAAAGTGTTGAAAAATCGCCAAAAAAGTGGTTTAAAAAAATTTTTTTAAAAAAATTAAAAAAAGTACTTGCTTTTTTGAAAAAGGTAATATATAATACATCGTGTTGTAACACATTGGGCTATCGCCAAACGGTAAGGCAACGGACTCTGACTCCGTCATTTCAAGGTTCGAATCCTTGTAGCCCAGCTATTAACAGGTTGTCTTTGATGAAGCTTTTCAGAGGTTCATTGAAAGGCGGCCTTTTTTGGTTTTTAGATTTTTCAGACAGGAAGCAAAACTGCAGACCCGTCTGCGATATGCAAGGGTATAAGTTTGAATTAGGAACTTCCGGGTTTTGAAAGCAGTTGGAGGCAGATATGAGTTATCAGTTTGACAGCAGGGTGCGCTACAGTGAAATTGGGATGGATCAGAAGCTGACGCTGAATGCGCTTGTTAATTATTTTCAGGACAGCAGTACGTTTCATTCAGAAGAGGTCGGTCTTGGTCTGACCAATCTGATGAAGAGGAACCGGGTATGGGTGCTCTCTTCCTGGCAGATTGTGGTGGACAGGTATCCCGGGCTTGGAGAAAAGATCACGGTACAGACATGGCCTTATGATTTTAAAGGATTCTATGGCAGCAGAAACTTTGCCCTTGCAGACGAAAAAGGAAAAAGAGTTGCATATGCCAATTCCCTTTGGATATTTGTGGATACCGAAAGCGGACATCCTTCTAAGATCAGTACGGCTGAGTCCGACGGATACAGGCTTGAGGAAAAACTTTCTATGGATTATGCCCCGAGGAAGATACCGGTACCGGCAGAATGTGTACAGATGGAATCATTCCCGGTGCTGAGATGTCATCTGGATACCAACCGCCATGTGAACAACGGACAATATATACAGATGGCAGAAGAATATCTCCCGGAAGATTTCAGTGTACATCAGGTTCGGGTGGAATATAAAAAATCTGCAGTTCTTCATGACCTTATTATACCCAGGGTTCATGCAGAGGAAGGGCGCATTACAACGGCTCTTTGTGATGAAGAAGAGAAGCCTTATGCAATTGTGGAATTTACCGCACAGGCGTAATATATGGAGGAAGAAATGCTGGAATTAGGAAAAAAGCAGGAATTAGAAGTTGTAAAACAGGTGGATTTTGGAATCTATCTGGGGCAGGGTAGCGGAACGGAAGAACGGGTGCTGCTTCCCAAAAAAGAAGTTTCAAAGGATATTAAGACAGGAGACCGTCTGAGCGTTTTTTTATATAAGGATTCAAAGGACAGGCTCATCGCTACTACCAGAGAACCGATGCTGGAAGTTGGCGGACTGGCTGTGCTCACGGTTAAGGAAGTGGGCAAGATCGGAGCATTTTTAGACTGGGGACTGGAAAAAGACCTTTTACTCCCATTTAAAGAACAGACGAGAAGGGTGCGTCAGGGCGAAGAATGGCTGGTAACGCTTTATATAGATAAGAGCAGCAGATTATGTGCAACGATGAATGTATATGAAGCCTTAATCACAGATTCTCCTTATAAGAAGGATGATCATGTAATGGGTGTGGTCTATGAGATCAGCGAGGAATTTGGTGTATTCGTTGCAGTTGACAATAAATATTCTGCATTGATACCGAAGAAAGATGCCGCAGGAAATTATCAGGTGGGCGACAGCATTGAAGCCCGGGTAACTGATGTAAAAGAAGACGGTAAGCTGGATTTGAGTACCAGGGAAAAAGCGTATCTTCAGATGGATGAGGACGCTGAGAATATTATGAGTGTAATAGAAGAGTTTTCGGGCGTTCTGCCATTTACCGACAAAGCTTCTCCGGAAGTGATCAAGCGGGAATTTGGACTGAGCAAAAATGCATTCAAGCGCGGCGTGGGCAGACTATTAAAAGAGGGTCGGATCGAAATAACCGAGAGGTCAATCCGTAAGGTTCAGTAGGGAAAGCAATCTCAGGATACGTTTGATTCGTTGTCAGAATGTATTATAGAGTGACAGATGGCAATTTTTTGATACTTTTAAGCAGGAATAAAATAAATGATGGAATAATAATATAAAGGGTCAGGAGGAAAAGGACATGAAAACAGCAATCAGCACAGACAAAGCACCAGCAGCAATCGGACCATATTCACAGGCAATTGAGGTAAATGGAATGATTTATACATCCGGTGTGATTCCGGTAGTTCCGGCGACAGGCGAAATTCCGGAAGGTGTGGAAGCACAGGCAGACCAGGCAATCGGAAATCTGGCAGCTTTATTAGAGGCAGCGGGAACATCCACAGCCCAGGTGATTAAAACAACGGTATTTATCAAAGACATGAATGATTTTGGCAAGATCAATGAGATCTATGCAAAATATTTTACCGGAACCTATCCGGCACGTTCCTGTGTGGAGGTGGCAAGGCTTCCAAAGGACGTTCTGATTGAAATCGAAGCAGTTGCTGTGAAATAATAAATAATATTTGATTTTAATCCACAAGTAGTTTATAGTAATATGTGAAGACATTTCATTGTAAATACAATATAGTGATTGGAAAGGAGAGCTGGGGATGAAAGTACAGAATATAACCAACATTGAAAAATTTTTTGAGGTAGTAGACAGCTGCAGCGGTAAAGTAGAACTGGTAACAGGTGAGGGCGACAGACTGAATCTGAAATCAAAACTTTCCCAATACGTATCTATGGCGAACATCTTTTCAAATGGCGAGATTCCGGAATTGGAAATCGTAGCATATGAAAAAGATGATATCGACAAATTAATCTCATTTATGGTTAATAACTAAGATTTGCAGAGCTGTCTCCAAGGGGGGCAGCTTTTTTTAAATTGGATTTTTATAGAATGTTTATTGTTATTAAGGGCATTATTTGATATAATGACCAAAAGAGTAAATAATAAATTTAACAGCAATTAAGAAAAGGAGAAAAATTTTGGATTCATTAGACTATTATGAGCGATATGCAGGCGTATATTATGAAAACACAGTAGATCTTGACATGCATGAGGCACTGGACAAGTTTCTGTCATACCTTCCTGAAAATGCAGAGGTGTTGGACCTTGGCTGCGGGTCAGGCAGGGACAGCCTCTATCTGGAAGAAATGGGCTGTTATGTAACGCCTCTGGATGGCTCAGAAGAAATGTGTAAGCTGGCAGAGATTAACACTGACAAAGAAGTCTTACATATGACTTTTGAGGAGATGGAATTTGACGAGGTGTTTGACGGAATCTGGGCATGTGCTTCTTTACTGCATGTGGAAGAGAAAGATATGGACCGCATTATGGGGAAAGTGATCCAGGCGCTTAATCCTGGAGGAATCCTGTATGCTTCATTTCGCTATGGTGAATCTGAAGAATTCCGCAATCAGCGTTTATTTCATGACTACACAGAGGATTCTCTGTACCGCATGTTAAAACGCCAGAGAGGCATTAAAATTATAGAGATCTGGAAGACGGAAGATGTTAGAAACAGTCATCCGGACACAGAGTGGATCAATGTATTAGTAAAGAAAAAAATGACTAAATCAGGCGAGGACTTATATGAATAAAATTAAAAATATTAACCGGCTGTTCCTGGGAATGGTGATTTTTGCTTTTCTGTTTTCCTTTGGTATCGGATTTTTTGTAACAGGGCTTGGCACAGAGATGGCTATGATTTTAGGACAGCTGATGTATTTGATACCTATCTTGTTTTATATTCTGGTTATGCGCGTACCGGTAAAAGAGGAAATCCCATTCAGGAAAATTAAATGGTCTACAGCATGTATGGTTGTTTTGTTTGTCGTACTGCTGATGCCGCTGGTTTCATTTTTAAATTTATTTTCCATGCTGTTTGTAACAAACCATGTGAATGCCAGCGCCCAGGAACTGAATACCAATCCTTTTTTGGTAAATCTGCTTCTGGTTGGCGTAATGCCGGCTGTTTCAGAAGAATTCATGTTCCGAGGTGTATTTTATGGCAGCTACCGTAGGAAAAACCATGTACAGGGAGCCATTCTGTGCGGTCTGGTCTTCGGTATGGCACATTTAAATGTAAACCAGTTTTTATATGCGTTTGTGGCAGGATTTGCGTTTTGTCTGCTTATGGAGGCGACTGGAAGTATTCTGGCACCGATGCTGGCGCATTTTGTAATTGATGCATGGAGCGTTGTGGTACTGGAGCTGCAGAAATTGTTGTACCAGGAGATGCCCCAGCTATCGGATACAATTCAAAGCACAAGCCTGACATCCGATACGATTCTGACGGCACTTCAGGGCGTGGCAATTGCAGCGGTGATCTGTACAGCCTTAGCGGGATGTGTACTTTTCTGGATCAGTAAGCACTGCAAACGGGATATTCATTTCGTGTCTATTTTCCGAAATGCATTCAAAAAAAGTGAACCTGAAATGTCTGCTGTTACGGCAGACGGTGAGCTGCAGGCTGCTGGGCAGGCAGAAAACAGAAGGCTGGTTACACCTTGTTTTGTAATCGGTGCACTTATCTGTATTGTTCAGATGATTCAAGTAGGTTAACAAGAAAAAAGTAAATAGCAACTATCTTAGAGCGTGTTTGGAGACATGGCAGGACTGGATATACCAATGGTATAACGGGGCATGTTTTCAGGCACGTTCTGGAATTGAGGTATAGATGAATTTTACACATTTACACGTCCATACAGAATATAGTCTGCTGGATGGATCGAATAAGATAAAAGAATATGTAGCAAGAGTGAAAGAATTAGGGATGAACAGTGCGGCGATTACAGACCATGGTGTTATGTACGGCGTAATCGAGTTTTACCGGGCTGCAAAAGAAGCAGGTATTAATCCGGTCATCGGCTGTGAAGTGTATGTTGCGCCTAATTCCAGATTCGATAAAGAAGCGGCCGGGGGCGATGACAGATATTACCACCTGGTCCTTTTAGCGGAAAACAACATCGGATACAGTAACCTGATGAAGATTGTTTCCAAAGGCTTTGTAGAAGGGTTTTATTATAAACCACGGGTGGATATGGAGGTTCTGGAGACTTACAGCGAGGGAATTATAGCGCTTAGCGCCTGCCTGGCGGGTGAAGTGCAGAAATATCTTGTCCGTGGAATGTATGAGGATGCAAAAAAAGCGGCATTGCGTTATGAGGGTATATTTGGAAAAGGAAATTACTTTCTGGAGCTTCAGGATCATGGTATTCCGGAACAGAAAATGGTAAATCCCCAGCTTCTGCGCATGAGCAAAGAGCTGGATATCGGACTGGTAGCAACCAATGACGTTCATTATACCTATGCAGAAGATGAATCCCCCCATGATATCCTGCTTTGTATCCAGACGGCAAAGAAACTGGATGACGAAGATCGTATGCGCTATGAGGGCGGACAATATTACGTCAAATCCCCGGAGGAAATGGCAAATTTATTCCCGTATGCGCCGGAGGCACTGGAGAATACCCAGAAAATCGCAGACCGCTGCCATGTGGAAATTGAGTTTGGAGTCACAAAGCTTCCAAAATATGATGTTCCCCAGGGTTATACCTCCTGGGAATACCTGAATAAGCTCTGCTTTGACGGCATGGACGAACGTTACCAGCCTGTTACGGAGGACTTGTGGACACGACTGGAATATGAGCTTGGTATTATCAAGGAAATGGGGTATGTGGATTATTTCCTGATTGTGTGGGACTTTATTAAATATGCCAAGGACCACGATATTATTGTAGGACCGGGACGTGGATCGGCTGCGGGAAGCCTTGTTTCCTATACGCTGGATATCACCACCCTGGATCCCATTAAATACAGCCTGCTGTTTGAGCGTTTCCTGAATCCGGAACGTGTATCCATGCCCGATATCGACGTGGATTTTTGTTTTGAAAGAAGACAGGAAGTCATTGATTATGTGGTGGAAAAATACGGCAAAGACCGGGTGGTGCAGATTGTTACTTTTGGTACCATGGCTGCAAGAGGTGTAATCCGGGATGTGGGCCGTGTTATGGATCTGCCTTATGCAATGGTGGATTCCATTGCAAAAATGATACCAAATGAATTGAACATAACCATAGATAAAGCGCTGATTATGAATGGTGAGATGAAAAGCCTGTATGAATCGGATCCACAGGTGAAAACGCTGATCGATATGTCAAAGAGGCTGGAAGGGCTGCCGCGGCATACCTCCATGCACGCTGCCGGAGTGGTTATCAGCCAGAAGTCTGTGGACGAATACGTTCCTCTGTCCAGGGCATCAGACGGTTCCATTACCACCCAGTTTACCATGACCACGCTGGAAGAACTGGGACTGTTAAAGATGGACTTCCTTGGACTTCGGACCCTGACGGTAATCCAGAATGCGGTGCGTCTGGCTGAAAAGAGTTCAGGAAAAAGTCTGGATATGGATCTGATTGATTATAACGATAAAGAGGTACTGGATTCGATTGGAACCGGAAGGACAGACGGTGTGTTTCAGCTGGAAAGCGGCGGTATGAAGAGCTTTATGAAAGAGTTAAAGCCTCAGAGCCTGGAAGATATTATAGCCGGGATATCCCTGTACCGTCCGGGTCCTATGGATTTCATTCCCCAGTACATCCGGGGCAAGAATAATCCGGACAGCATCGTATACGACTGCCCGCAGCTGGAATCCATTCTGGAGCCTACCTATGGCTGTATCGTTTATCAGGAACAGGTTATGCAGATTGTACGTGACCTGGGTGGATATACCCTGGGTCGAAGCGATCTGCTGCGCCGTGCCATGTCCAAGAAAAAGGCATCTGTTATGGAAAAGGAGCGTCAGAATTTCGTATACGGAAACGAAGCAGAGGGCGTTGCCGGCTGCATCAATAATGGAATCGATGAAAAAATCGCAAATAAAATCTATGACGATATGATTGATTTTGCAAAGTATGCATTTAACAAATCCCATGCGGCTGCATACGGTGTGGTTTCGTACCAGACGGCATATTTGAAATATTATTATCCGGTAGAATTTATGGCGGCGCTTATGACGTCTGTTATTGATAACCCTACCAAAGTATCGGAATATATCCTTACCTGCCGCCAGATGGGCATAGATATTCTGCCCCCGGACATCAATGTGGGAGAAAGTGCGTTTTCGGTAGATGGCAAATCCATCCGTTACGGGCTGTCCGCCATTAAAAGTGTTGGAAAGCCCGTGATTGAAGCAATTGTAACGGAGCGTATGAACAGAGGACCCTATAAGTCTTTAAAAGATTTTATCGAACGCCTGTCCGGTAAGGAAGTCAATAAGAGGACCATTGAAAGCTTTATTAAAGCAGGTGCACTGGATGGACTGGGCGGAACCAGAAAGCAGTTCATGATGATCTATGTACAGATTATGGACAGCGTGAACCAGGAACGGAAATATTCGCTCACCGGACAGATGTCTTTATTTGATCTGGTGGGCGAAGAAGAGAAAAAAGAATTTGAAATCCGGCTGCCGGACGTTGGGGAATACGAAAAAGAGCAGCTGCTCAGTTTTGAGAAGGAAGTGCTGGGCGTATATATCAGCGGTCATCCCCTTCAGGAATATGAAGAGAGATGGCGTAAAAATATCTCCCAGGTAACTTCGGATTTTATGATTGATGAGGAAATTGGAGTAACAAAGGTAGCAGATGGTATAAAAGCCATAATCGGAGGAATGATTATAAGTAAAACGGTGAAACACACCAGAACGAATAAAACCATGGCATTTATTACCGTGGAAGACCTGGTGGGAACCGTGGAAGTGGTAATCTTTCCAAAAGATTATGAAAAGTTCAGGGATCTTCTTGTTGAGGACAGCAAGGTGTTTGTAAAAGGCCGTGTATCCACAGAAGACGACAAACCCAGCAAGCTGATCTGTGAAAAAATCTGGGCATTTGAAGAAGCGCCAAGGGAACTCTGGATCCAATTCGAAGATAAAGAAACGTTTGCCGAGTCAGAAGAGGCACTCTACGGGCTGCTCCGCCAGTCTGACGGGAAAGATGCCGTGGTCATTTATGTGCGAAATCCAAAGTCTGTGAAGAGGCTGGAACGCAACTGGTCAGTGCGGATTGAAGAGCAGCTTTTACGGAAACTTGCTGAAAATTTTGGGGGGAATAACGTAAAAGTTGTAGAAAAGAGTATTGAAAAGTTGTAGAAAATGAATTAGAATGTTTAGGATGAGGAAATTGTATATAAATGAATTAAGGTGAACCTAAAATGAAGGAGGCACAAAAATGGCAAAGCAAATAGAGACAATCGGAGTGTTAACAAGTGGTGGTGATGCACCCGGAATGAACGCTGCAATTCGTGCAGTTGTACGAAGAGCAATTTCAAGCGGTAAAAAGGTAAAAGGTATTTTAAAAGGCTATAACGGTCTGTTAAATGAAGAAATTATTGACTTATCGGCACGTGATGTATCAGATACCATTTCACGGGGAGGTACGATTCTCTATACGGCACGTTGTGCTGAGTTCAGAACAGCAGAAGGACAGAAGCAGGGTGCAGAAGTCTGCAGAAAACACGGCATTGACGGATTGGTAGTTATCGGTGGAGACGGTTCTTTTGCCGGAGCACAGAAACTGGCAAATCTGGGTGTGAATACCATTGGAGTTCCTGGAACGATCGATCTTGATATTGCTTGTTCCGAGTATACGATTGGTTTCGATACCGCAGTAAATACGGCAATGCAGGCAATTGATAAAGTACGTGATACCTCTACATCCCATGAAAGATGCAGTATCATCGAGGTTATGGGACGTGGTGCGGGTTATATCGCATTGTGGTGCGGTATAGCAAATGGAGCAGAGGATATTCTGATTCCTGAAAAGTATGATTATGATGAGCAGAAACTGATTAATAATATTATAAATAACAGAAAACGCGGTAAGAAACACCATATTATCATTAATGCAGAGGGAATCGGACATTCAACCAGTATGGCGAGAAGAATTGAGGCAGCCACAGGCGTTGAGACCAGAGCGACAATTCTGGGACATATGCAGCGTGGAGGAAGCCCTACCTGTAAGGATCGTGTGTATGCATCCATGATGGGCGCTTATGCAACCGATTTATTGTGTGATGGTAAAACAAACCGTGTAGTTGGATATAAAAATGGTGACTTCACTGATTTTGATATTAATGAAGCGCTGGCAATGCAAAAAGGAATTTCAGAATTTATGTTTGAGGTAAGCAGATCTCTTTCTGTATAAGATTTCATATATAAGATAAGGAGTAACAAAATGGCAGTAAAATCCTTTGTGGTTTTTGGGTTGGGTAAGTTCGGTGTCAGTGTTGCAACTGCGCTCAGTAATAACGGATGTGAAGTGCTGGCAGTGGATATGGATCCCGATAAGGTCCAGGACATTGCAGATGAAGTAACCTATGCGGTAAGAGCGAATGTAACAGATCCGGAATTATTTAAAAGCCTTGGACTGCGGAATATGGATGGAGCGGTCGTTGCGATCTCCGGAAGTATGGAAGCAAGCGTTATGGCCACCATATTGGCGAAGGAAGCGGGAATTCCGTACATTCTGGCAAAAGCCACCAATCGAATTCATGCCACTGTTTTGGAAAAAGTGGGTGCGGATCATGTCATATCGCCGGAAAGCGAAATGGGATCCCGTGTAGCGAGAAATATGGTGTTTGGCAGATTTGTTGATACTTTTGAACTTTCTTCTACCTATAGTATGGTGGAAATGGAAATGCCGGAGTCCTGGGTAGGAAGTACTTTAAGGGAACTGGATATCCGGAATAAGTTCGGGGTAAATATCATTGCTTCGAAAATAGGAGATCAGGTGAACGTAAATCTGGACCCGGATGAGCCGATGCGGGCAGAACAAACGCTGCTTACGGTAGGCAATAACGAAAAACTGAGAAAGATAAAGTAGTAACATCCGACTCAGTAACATTTCTAAAATATATTCTGAATTGTGGAAATAAAGAAAAAGTAAATAGAATAGACAAAGATCAAAAGGCGCTGATGAAAATTAGCGCCTTTTGTCAGAACAGGAGAAGTATGATTACCAGTACATCAAATCAGCAGATTAAGAATCTGCTTCAACTTCAGAAAAAAGGAAAAGTGCGCAAAGACCAGGATGTGTTCGTAGTTGAAGGTGTTAAGATGTATCAGGAGGCACCCGAAGAACGTATAGTCATGACCTATGTATCCAGAACATTCTATGAAAAGCCGGAAAATAAGCGGCTTCTGAATGAAGAAAGGCTGGAGGTGGTGGAAGACCGGGTATTTGCTGCTGCATCGGATACAAAGACGCCCCAGGGCATCCTGAGTATCGTAAAACAGTCCCACTATACCTTAAAGGAGATTCTCACATTATCTTCTGCGCCCCATCTGCTGATCCTTGAGAATCTGCAGGATCCGGGGAATCTGGGAACCATCATGAGAACAGCGGAAGGTGCCGGTGTAAACGGTATCATTATGACCTCGAATACGGTAGATATCTATAATCCCAAGACAATCCGCTCAACCATGGGCTCCCTGTACCGTATGCCATTTTTTTATACGGATAATATAGAAGAAACAGTAAAAGAATTAAAAGAAAAAAATATGAAAACCTACGCAGCCCATCTGAAGGGGTCCCGTAATTATTATGAGGAAGATTATTCCGGTGGCACTGCATTTTTGATCGGCAACGAAGGAAACGGCTTAAGTGAGGCACTCAGCGCACAGGCGGACTGCTACATCAAGATACCCATGTCAGGCAAGGTAGAGTCATTAAATGCGGCGATAGCGGCATCGGTACTGATGTATGAAGTGAAGCGGCAGAGAGGGTAATCCGGGATCCGATGAACAAGATATGAAGACTGAATAATAAAAACTTAAGAAATAAACTTGACAAACTTCTCATATTATTGTACAATACATTCGTAACAAAATTTAATAGATTTGTAATAATTGTAATGGAATAGTAGTAAATATTTCATGCAACGCAGTTATTCAGGAGGTAAAAATGAAGGGTAGAATGAAACCTGCAATTTGCTGTACTGTATCAGCGCTTACGCTTTCCATGGCAGTATCGATGGTGTCTATGGCGAAAGAAATGCCAAATGCAGGCACATCAAACATACAAGCTCAGACACAAGACAGCGACTGGAATTATCGGGCAGTTGCGGATGTAACGGACGAATTATTTATCAGATCAATGGCTTCTGAGAACGGTAAAATTATTGGCTATCTGCCAAGCGCCGGCGGAGCATATGTTCTGGAAAAAGGGGATGACTGGACTAAGGTTCGCTCCGGAGAAGTGGTAGGCTACATAAAGACAGAATATCTTGCATTTGGACAGGATGCTAAGAAACTGGCTGAAGTTTATGGTACTCCGGGAGTTGAAATTTCTTGGGACGGTGTAAATATTTTTAATAATGCTGATCCTGCAGCGAAAGTTGTGGATACGGCAAACAGGGGCGAGGGTTACGAGTACTCATCTAATAATGGTACTTGGGTAAACATTCAGCTGGACGATTCAAAAAGCGCGTATGTTCCGGCTGAAGATGTAAAAGAAACACTGCTTCTTGAAACCGCGGTTCCGACGGACGACTATGTAGCACCGGTAAGTGCATACAGCAATGGAAATTATTCAAGCAACGGCTCCGGACAGACAACGGACAATTCCGCAAGTTCCAATACAGGTAATAATGCTTCTCAGAATGTGAATAACGTTCCGGAGACAGAGACAACCTGGACGGGAACACCGGAGACAGAAACGACCTGGACAGAAGCGCCTCAGACAGAGACAACCTGGACAGAAGCACCTCAGACAGAGACAACCTGGACAGAAGCGCCTCAGACAGAGACAACCTGGACAGAAGCGCCTCAGACAGAGACGACCTGGACAGAAGCACCTCAGACAGAGACAACCTGGACAGAGACACCAGAGACAGAGCCAACCTGGACGGAAGCACCAGAGACAGAGGCACCTGCAACGGAAGCACCTGCGACGGATGCACCTCAGACAGAGACGAATGCAAGTTCATCTGCAAGTGCTGACGATGTGACACTGCTGGCATCGATCATCTACTGTGAAGCTGGAAATCAGCCAAGAGATGGTAAAGTGGCAGTAGGTGCGGTAGTAATGAACCGTGTGGCTAGTTCTTCCTTTGCCGGCAGCATCCGTGACGTCATTTATGAGAGCGGACAGTTTATGCCGACCTGGGACGGAAGTATGGCAAGTGCACTGGCAAATGGAGTTCCAAGTGACTGCTACGAAGCAGCACAGGCGGCTCTGAACGGAGAGAATCCGGTAGGGGGTGCATTATACTTCAATACAGGTTCCGGAAAAGGAATCAAAATTGGAGCACATCAGTTTTATTAATAAGAACCTATAACAAAACTTTAATAAAAGGAAGCTGACATCTTTTGGTGCCGGCTTCCTTTTTATCCCTAAGGAAATATCTGAATCTTAAGTTGTATTTTCCTACTATTTATAGTAAAATGTAAAGGTAACATATAAATACTCTGACAGGAGGGTAATAATTATGGAAATAGAATCTATTTGTTGGCTTGTTTTATTTATTATCCTAATTGTAATCGAACTTGCTACAATGGGTTTGACAACAATCTGGTTTGCAGGGGGATCCGTTGCGGGGTTCATTATATCGGTCCTGAATGGAAATATTTTATTTCAAATCCTTGCATTTGTTATTGTCTCCGTGGTTCTTTTAGTTTTTACAAGACCGTTTGCAGTTAGATATGTTAATAAAAATCGGGCTAAGACGAATGTGGATAGTTTGATTGGTAAGAAAGCAATCGTAACCAAAGCGATTGATAATCTGCAGGGTCAGGGTCAGGCTGTGGTGAATGGACTGGAGTGGACCGCCCGGACGGATGATGACAAAGTGAAGATTGCAGAAGGGAAAACCGTAGTTATTGAACGGATCAGCGGAGTAAAATTAATTGTTAAAGAGAAGGAGAATTAAGTTATGGAAGCTAGCGTTTCATCAGTTATGGTACCTATTTTAATTATTGCGTTAATTATTATTTTATTGTTGTTAGTTGTATCCTGCATTAAGATTGTTCCTCAGGCCCAGGCAATGGTTGTGGAACGCCTTGGCGGCTATCAGGGAACCTGGTCTGTGGGATTACATTTTAAAGTACCTTTTATCGACAGAATTGCAAAGAAGGTTCTGTTAAAAGAGCAGGTTGTTGATTTTGCTCCCCAGCCGGTAATTACCAAAGATAATGTCACAATGCGGATTGATACGGTTGTGTTCTTCCAGATAACAGATCCAAAGCTTTTTGCATACGGGGTTGAGAATCCCATTATGGCTATTGAGAATCTGACTGCCACTACGTTACGTAACATCATTGGTGATATGGAACTGGATCAGACACTGACCTCCAGAGAAATTATTAATACAAAGATGCGTGCATCTCTTGATATCGCAACTGATCCATGGGGAATTAAAGTAAACCGCGTGGAATTAAAAAATATTATTCCTCCGGCAGCCATTCAGGATGCCATGGAAAAACAGATGAAGGCAGAACGTGAACGAAGAGAATCCATTCTTCGTGCGGAAGGTGAGAAGAAATCCACCATTCTGGTAGCAGAAGGTCACAAAGAATCTTCTATCTTAGAGGCTGAGGCTGAAAAGCAGGCAGCGATCCTTCGCGCAGAGGCACAGAAAGAAAAGATGATCCGTGAGGCAGAAGGTGAAGCGGAAGCCATTATTAAAGTGCAGAAAGCGAATGCAGACGGTATCCGATTCTTAAAAGAAGCAGGAGCCGACCAGTCCGTATTAGCGCTGAAGAGCTTCGAGGCATTAGAAAAAGTAGCAGATGGCCAGGCGACAAAGATTATTATTCCGTCTGAGATTCAGAATGTGGCAGGGCTTGTGAAGTCCATTACGGAAATTGCAAGGGATATTTAACCTTTCATCTGGAAACAATGTTCCGCGGAAATGACGCACGGCTGTGAGAATGCAATTAGAATACATGATTTAAGATGATGAATAAGTTTAAGCAAGGACTGTGGGGGTTTGGCAGAAAGAGTTGGAAATTCTGCTTATTCCCACAGTTTTTTATGTTCTATAAGAGATAATATGTTGAACAAAACCGAGAACAGTGGTATGATGGAAAACAAATCACGATATTACCGAAGCTCTAAGAGGAGGAAACATGATGAATTTAAAAGGACGCAGTTTTTTAACATTAAAAGATTTCACTTCTGAAGAAATAGAATACCTGCTGGAACTGGCAGGACAGCTTAAGGAAAGAAAGAAACGCGGTGTATTGGGAACCAGCCTGCGCGGAAAAAATGTTGCTTTGATTTTTGAAAAACCATCTACCAGAACGAGATGTGCTTTTACCATCGGATGTACCGATGAAGGCGGACATCCGGAGTACCTGGGTAAGGATGATATACAGTTAGGCCATAAGGAAAGTGTGGAAGATACCGCAAGAGTTCTGGGAAGAATGTTTGATGGTATTGAATTCCGCGGATTTAAGCATGAAACGGTTGAGAAACTGGCTGAGTACGCAGGAGTACCGGTTTGGAACGGGTTGACCGATGATTATCATCCAACTCAGATTCTGGCTGATATGCTGACTATGAAGGAACATTTTGGCTATCTGAAGGGGCTTCGTTTTGTCTATTTAGGTGACGGACGCAACAATATGGCTAACAGCCTGATGATCGGCTGCGCAAAACTGGGTGTTCATTTTACCATAATTGCACCGAAAGTATTGTGGCCAAAAGAAGATCTGGTGTCATTATGTGAGGAATACGCAAAGGAATCCCAGGCAACCATAACCCTTACGGATTCAACAGATGGTGTGAAGGATGCTGATGTCCTCTATACCGATGTTTGGTGCTCTATGGGTGAAGAAGATAAAGCGGCAGAGCGGATTGCCTTGTTATCCCCATATCAGATTAACAGTGAGCTCATGGAGAAAACCGGCAAAGATACCACAATCTTTATGCATTGCCTTCCGGCAGTAAAAGGGAAAGAGGTTACGGAAGAGGTATTTGAATCCGATGCATCGGTTGTGTTTGATGAGGCTGAGAATCGTATGCATACAATTAAAGCTGTTATGGTAGCAACTCTTGGTGAGTAACTTTCCATGGGAGGCAAGCTTGCGCTGTTCAAGGGGTATGAATATGAAGAAATTTGCAAATAAAAGATCTCTGGATCTTGAGGTGGCAGGGACAATAGCCAGTTTTGCCATTATTATATTAACAGTGGCAGCATTTTGGGATTATCAGTCTGGACAGCGGATATTTATTGCCGTTTTTCTCATGGGAAGCATTCTCAATGGGAGTCTCGCAGGTATGAACTGGTACCGCCGCCATATAGCGGCAGGGATTCTGTTTACCATTCTGACAATGATTTATCTGGGTGTCTGCGTGTATGCTGCACTGGCAGTTTAGAATTAAAAACGGAGGGCAAACATTTGTGAAAAGTAAAATATTAGGTGCGCTTCGCAGTGCCGAGGACTATGTTTCAGGGCAGGAACTCTGTGAAAATTTCGGAGTCACCAGAACAGCAATCTGGAAGACTATGAACCAGCTGAAAGAAGAAGGCTATGAGATCGAAGCAGTTTCCAATAAGGGATATCGATTGAAGAGCTGCCCGGACAGCGTGAAAGAGGAAGAACTGCTCAGCCGGATAAATACGAAGTGGGCAGGGCGGCAGATTGCATATTTAAAGGAAGTGGATTCTACCAATAATTATGCCAGACGTCTCGCGGAAAACGGGGCAGTCCACGGAACCCTGGCTGTGACGGACCGTCAGTATGGCGGAAAAGGCAGAAGGGGAAAGTCCTGGAGTATGCCGGAAAAAAGTTCTGTGGCGATGACGTTAATCATACGCCCCCAGATGAACCCCGGGAAAGCATCCATGCTGACGCTGGTGATGGGACTGGCTGTTGCCAGAGCTGTAAACCGCATTGCAGGACTTCAGGCGAAAATTAAATGGCCGAATGACGTCGTATTAAACGGCAGGAAGATCTGCGGGATTCTCACTGAGATGAGTGCAGAGATGGAAGCCGTGAATTATATCGTAATCGGTGCAGGCATTAACGTAAATATGGATGAATTGCCAGAGGAAATTGACCATGTGGCAACGTCCCTGTCTTTGGAGTGCAGCAAGAAGATTCACCGTGCAGAAGTGATACAATACTGTATGGAAGAGTTTGAAAGATGTTATGAAAAATTTATGCAGACACAGGACTTGTCTCTTTTATTGGAAGAATATAATGAAGTGCTTGTAAATAAAGGGAATATGGTAAAAGTATTGGAACCGGGCAATGAATACACAGGAATTTCCGACGGCATAAACAGCCAGGGGGAATTGCTGGTTACCAAAGATAACGGAGATCAGGTATGTGTATTTGCAGGGGAAGTATCCGTCCGGGGATTTTACGGTTATGTATAAAGTGAAATCATGAAGCAATATAAAAGTGAATGATTAAATATGAAGGAATATAAATTTAGTGAACAGGTGTCAGGAGGAAACGATGTACCAGGACAAACTAGTATTATGCGGAGCAAGCGCATATGAGCAAAAATTTTATTTAAATGAGAACTTCGCGGCTCTTCCCGACAGTATTAAAGACGAACTGAAGATCATGTGCGTCTTATATACCCAGGATGTGGGGGGCGTAATCACCCTTGAATTTGAAGAGGACGGAACGCTTTGTTTTCAAACGGAGGCACATGAATCCGATTATGCCTATGATGAAATTGGAAGCGTGCTGAAGATCAAGGAAATTCAGCGGAGCAAGGAAGAACTGCTGCGCTCACTGGAAATGTATTATAAAGTATTTTTTCTTGGAGAAGACTATGAAGATTAAGATAGGCAGCGTAGAGCTGGCAAATCCATTTCTCTTAGCACCAATGGCAGGGGTAACTGACCTGCCATTTCGCTTGCTTTGCAAAGAGCAGGGGGCCGGACTTCTGAGTATGGAAATGGTGAGTGCGAAAGCCATCTCCTTCCATAATAAGAATACAGAAAAATTAATGGAGATAGAGAAATCAGAGCATCCCATAGCGCTGCAGCTGTTTGGATCAGATCCGGATATTATCAGTGAAATGGCTAAGGAAATAGAAGAAAAAGATTTTGATATTCTGGATATCAATATGGGGTGTCCGGTTCCCAAAGTAGTGAATAATCAGGAAGGATCCGCACTCATGAAAGATCCTAAGAGAGTCGCGGAGATTGTAAGTAAAACCGTAAAGGCAGTAAAAAAGCCGGTTACCGTCAAGATCAGAAAAGGATTTGATCCGGAGCATGTGAATGCGGTAGAGATTGCCAGAATAATAGAAGACTGCGGTGGGGCGGCAATTGCGGTGCATGGAAGAACCAGGGAACAGTATTATTCCGGTGAAGCAGACTGGGATATCATACGGCAGGTAAAAGAAGCCGTGTCAATTCCCGTTATCGGAAACGGGGATGTTACGGACCCTCTGTCAGCAGAGAAGATGATGAAAGAGACCGGATGTGATGGTGTGATGATTGGGAGAGCTGCAAGAGGAAATCCATGGATATTCAGGGACCTGGCTGCATACTTTGAAGAAGGGGTATTGCTCCCGAAACCTTCGATTCCCGAATTAAAGGAAATGATTTTAAAACATGCATCTCTTCAGCTTCAATATAAAGGAGAATATACCGGGATCAGGGAAATGCGAAAGCACGTAGCATGGTATACGGCAGGTTATCCCCATTCTGCTGCCATACGCCGATGCGTAAATGAGATTGAGAGCATGGAGCTGTTGGAAAAGATGCTGGAAGAAAAATTTTAGCAGTTGGAAGATACTGGATGGCGCTATTTTAACCTTGAGATTCTTGACAATTTGCCACTGATAGGATATAATACTGTGATTGTTACGTAAACGTACGATTCACCTCATTTTATAGAATGGGAAACAGTCCTGTAAAATGAGGTTGTTTCGTGCTTGAGAGCGTTAAGGGGCTTGAAAACAAATACAAAAAATAGATGTAGGAAGGGTGCAGTAAGAATGGAAGAAAAGAAGAACTTATTAACTTATGCGGGATTAAAAAGCCTGGAAGAAGAGCTTCATGATTTGAAGGTTGTAAAAAGAAAAGAAGTTGCCGGAAAAATTAAAGAGGCAAGAGAACAGGGAGATCTTTCTGAAAATGCTGAATACGATGCAGCGAAAGACGAACAGAGAGATATCGAAGCAAGAATTGAACAGATTGAAAAAATCTTAAAAAATGCAGAAGTTATTGTAGAAGACGAAGTTGATTTAGACAAAATCAGCGTTGGATGTGCTGTAAAAGTATACGATGCTGAGTTTGAAGAAGAACTGGACTTTAAGATCGTAGGGTCTTCCGAAGCAAACAGTCTTCAGGGTAAGATTTCAAATGAGTCTCCGGTTGGAAAAGCCTTAATCGGCGCAAAAGTTGGCGATGAAGTGGTTGTGGAAACCCAGGCAGGAGATATGAAATATAAGGTTTTAGAAATACAAAGATCCATTTAATGAAGGAGGAAAGACAGTGGCTGAACAGAAGAATGTACAGGAACAGGATATTAATCAGTTGTTAAAGGTACGCCGCGAGAAGCTGGAAGAATTACAGGCAAACGGCAATAATCCTTTTGAAATTATGAAATATGATGTGGACCATCATAGCAGAGAAGTGAAAGAGAATTTTGATGAGCTGGAAGGCAAACAGGTTTCCCTGGCAGGGCGTATTATGTCTAAACGTGTGATGGGGAAAGCTTCTTTTTGTAATATTCAGGATCTGGAAGGCAATATCCAGTCTTATGTTGCAAGAGACAGCATCGGAGAAGAAGAATACAAAGCATTTAAGAAAATGGATATCGGTGATATCGTTGGCTTAAAAGGCGAAGTATTTAAAACAAAGACAGGTGAAATCTCAATTCATGCATCTGCAGTATCCCTGTTATCCAAAAGTCTTCAGATTCTGCCGGAGAAATTCCATGGTCTGACCAACACGGATATCCGTTACCGTCAGAGATATGTGGATTTAATCATGAATCAGGATGTGAAGGATACTTTTGTAAAGCGTTCTAAGATCATCAGCTGCATTCGTCAGTACCTGGATGGAAACGGATTCATGGAAGTGGAAACTCCGATCCTGGTTCCAAATGCAGGTGGAGCTGCTGCCAGACCTTTTGATACCCATTATAATGCATTGGATGAAGATGTACATCTGAGAATTTCTCTGGAATTATATCTGAAGAGACTGATCGTAGGCGGTTTGGAACGCGTTTATGAAATTGGACGAGTTTTCCGTAACGAAGGATTGGATACCAGACATAATCCGGAATTTACTTTATTAGAGCTTTATCAGGCATATACAGACTATCACGGCATGATGGATCTGTCTGAGAACCTTTACCGCCATGTAGCGCAGGAAGTACTGGGCACCACATTAATTAAATATGGTGACGTGGAGATCGACTTATCTAAGCCTTTCGAACGCCTGACAATGGTAGAAGCGGTGAAGAAGTATGCTGGAGTGGACTTCAATGAAGTGAAGACAGAAGAAGAAGCAAAAGCGTTAGCAGACAAAAAGGGCGTACACTACGAAGCGAGACATAAAAAAGGCGATATCCTGAATCTTCTCTTTGAAGAATTCGTAGAAGAGCAGCTGATTCAGCCAACCTTTATCATGGATCACCCGGTAGAAGTATCTCCTCTTGCCAAGAGAATACCTGGAAATCCGGATTATACAGAGCGTTTCGAGCTGTTTATTACAAAACGTGAAATGGCAAATGCGTTCTCTGAATTAAATGACCCAATCGACCAGCGCGGACGTTTTGAAGCCCAGGAAGAATTAAAAGCCCAGGGAGACGAAGAAGCCAACAGCGTGGATGAAGACTTCTTAAATGCCCTGGAACATGGTATGCCGCCTACAGGCGGAATCGGAATTGGTATTGACCGTATGGTAATGCTGCTTACAGATGCTGCTGCTATTCGTGATGTATTGCTGTTCCCGACAATGAAGACCCTGGGTGGTTCTGATGCTTCTGCAAAAAAAGGAAAAGCAGAAAATGCAGTACCGGTACAGGAAGTAAAAGCAGCGGAAGCGATCGATTTTTCAAAGGTGAAAGTGGAACCTCTTTTTGAAGAAATGGTGGATTTTGAGACCTTTTCAAAGGCTGATTACAGAGCTGTGAAGGTAAAAGCCTGTGAAGCGGTACCGAAGAGCAAGAAGCTTTTGAAGTTCACTCTGGATGATGGAACTGGCACAGACCGTATCATTTTAAGCGGAATTCATGAATATTATGAACCGGAAGAACTGATTGGAAAAACTTGTATCGCAATCGTAAATCTTCCGCCAAGACCTATGATGGGGATTGATTCCTGCGGAATGCTGATTTCAGCAGTTCACGAGGAAGACGGAAAAGAAGGCTTAAACCTTTTGATGGTGGATGAGCGGATTCCGGCAGGTGCGAAGCTGTATTAAGAGGCTTTGGAACCGGGTAGCTGAGAGTTTAAAAATGTATTGTTGTACCAATAAAAGTACCATGAAGTATTGGATATTTATACTCATCAGCAGTCTTCTAAATTTAATAAAGTTTTGTACTTTAAGGACATTTTCCTGGGATGGGAAGGTGTCCTTTTTGTGTGTCTGCTATGAAAGGTTCTAATGGGGAAAGGTTAAAGTATTTATTTCATTATTTATGATGTATGATATACTATAATCATTAAATAACAAATAATGCTTGTGATCCGCTCTATACAACTACATCAGGACAAGCAAAGATGGAGGAACTATGCCGATACCTAGAAAAAATGTAAGACAGAACAAAGGCTTAAGGCAGATTATGATCCAATTTTTGATTTTCGTGATTCTTATTCCCATGCTCTTTTTTTCATATCTATCCTATCAGATTTATGAAAATAGTATGGAGGACAGCGTGTCGCAATACTCACTTCAGCTGACGCGTCAGGTAGCGACTAATCTGGACATAAAGCTGTCCTCTTATAAGGATATGCTGATACAGATAATCACCGATGCCAACGTTCTGTCAACACTGAAAAATGTGCGGGACAGCTCCGGAACCTATGTGGAGAGTGTACGGCTGGGCACACAGATTATACATTACGTGGCGGTGGCCCCGGAGTTTAAGTCAATCGTATTTTTAACGGAAGATCAATACATAAAAACGATTTATCAATGGGATGATATGTCACTGCATGATGAGGTATATCAGAGCACTATAGCAGATAAAAATAAGTTCCAATGGTTTGGCAGCAGAGAACAGATTTACAGGGATAATGTCGGGAAGCACGAAGCAGATGTTTTTTCAGTATCCAAGGAAGTCAATGATGTCATTTATGGCGGTTCCATGGATACTGTGATTGTGGTTGATATCCAGAATCAGGTAATTGAAACCATCTGTAATAAAATTTCAGAAGCAGAGCTGCCACTCACCTGGTGTATTGCAGATCCTTTTGGGAATGTGGTATTTCGCGGCAATACCAAGTTTGATCTTGATAATATTAATACGCTTTTTTCGTATAAAACCATAATGGGGCTGAAGCAGCAGGCACAGTCGAATTATTTTGTAGAGGGCAACTACGATCATGAGCATTTACTGGTCAGCAGCTCTGGTCTGGAGGTAAATAAATGGCGGATTATCACGTTTCTTAACTATGATTATATCAGCAGAGAGGCGGCGAAAAGCCTGCAGTCCATCGTGATTGTATTTCTGCTTATTTTTGCTATTCTGGCAGCAGGTATGCTTGGGCTGGTAAAAACCATAGCAACACCAATGAATCAGCTTGCAGCTATGATGAAATATCCGGTAAAGGGAGATTTTAACCATAAGGTTGAGCAGGTCCGCAATGGGGTGAAGGAGATTGAGGTGCTGCAAAAAAGCTATAATTTCATGCTGGATCAAATTAATCTGCTTATTGGTGAGGTATATCAGGAGGGCGAGCAAAGAAGAATCGTCCAGATAAAAGCATTGGAAAGCCAGATCAACCCCCATTTTTTATATAATACTTTAGACACGATAAAATGGACAGCGCTATTACAAAAGGCAGATAATGCGGCAACGATGGCAAGCATGCTCTCTAAGCTTTTACATATCAGTCTGGGTAAGGGGGGAGATTTAATCCGGGTAGCAGACGAAATTGAGCATGTCAAGGCGTATATTGGTATTCAGAGGTTCAGACTGGATATGGAGTTTGATGTAGTTTTTATGATTCATCCCAAAGCGGAGGAATATTATGTGCCGAAAATCCTCCTTCAGCCATTTGTGGAAAATAGTATTCTGCATGGCTTTGCAAATGGAAAGAAAGGAGTTATTGAGGTGATTTGCAATATTGAGGGTGAAGATCTTACATTTTTAGTAAATGATAATGGAGTGGGAATGGATTTATCGAAATTATATGGGGAGAATATACCGGATCAGGAAAGGAAACAGCGTTTTTCCGGAATTGGTGTGAAAAATGTGGATGAAAGAATAAAACTAATCTGTGGAAAAGAATATGGCGTTACAATTAAAAGTAAAATTGGATACGGAACAATGGTAACCATAACACTTCCGATTGTAATAAATAAGCAGATAGATGGGGGTTCAAATGATAAAGGTTTTGATAGTTGATGATGAGAGGATTATCCGGTTTGGAATCACTTCAATGATTCGATGGAGTGAATTGGGAATCGAACTCGTTGGAGAAGCGTCGAATGGAGAAGAGGGCTTACAGCTGTTTTGTGAAACAACACCTGATATTGTCATTACCGATATACGTATGTCGGGAATGGATGGAATCGAAATGATGACAAGAATTAAGCAGATAAAGCCGGAGGTTAAGTTTGCAATCCTAAGCGGATATCAGGATTTTTCCTATGCCAAAGAGGCAATCCATTTGGGAGTTTCCGATTATTTATTGAAATCTGATTTAATGCCTGAAGACATAGAAGCTATTTTAAAGCGGATGATTCGGGAGATTCAGGGTGCTGACGCCGCTTCAGGCGGGACATCAGCAGCAAGCGGTATTAATATAAGAAATATGCTGGGGGAGTTATGTCACGGAATTCGCATTTTAAGTAATCTGGATCTTTCTGTCCAGGATGCGGCACTGTTTGACGGCGGATACTGCTGTTTGTGCATCGGTGTGAAAAAGGGCAGTTTTGAAAGGCAGGGAGAGCAGGCAAAGCCGCTGCTGTCAGAGCTTCAGGACCGAGTAAAGGATATACTTCAAGGCTATAATGTAATGACTTGTTTGTCAGGGGATTTTTTGGTGGTGCTGGCATTTGGCAGCATTCCCAGGCAAACAGAAATGAAAGACCGGATTGCAAAATGGATTCAGCTGCTAAAAAGTCAGGGAGTGGCGGTGATCACTGTGGGTAAAAGCCGGTTTCATCAAGGAATCGGACAAATACAAGCCGGCTATGACCAGGCGTGCCTTGCGAATAACAGGCGCTTGTTTGACGGCTGCGGCAAGCTGATCGAATACGATGAACCGGCATCAGGTGATGCGCATAGAAAAAGAGAGGGCGAGTCACCCGTTGATTTTGACTTAAGTAAGATTGAAAAATATGTAGAGTATGTTGACTCCGTTAAGCTTCAGAATTATTTGGAAGTATTGTTTGAACAACTGAAGCAACAGCAAAATTACGATATGGTACATATGGTTTGTATGGAAATGATTGTGCTGCTGAATAAATGTGCTGACTATTATTTTCCGGAGGAAGTGATGTTTGAACGGAAACAAAGAATTTATCAGGAGTACCGGTCAAAGGAGGAGTTAAACGAGATTGCCTGCTGGATGAAGCAGGAGTTTTTGAGTATACTGAGAGAAAAAGCAGGCAGAACCTCTGGAAGTAAGCGTGTAATCAGTGATGTTCAAAAATATATCAAAGAGAACTATGCCAGTGATATCACTCTTTTACAGCTAAGTGAGCTGGTACATTTAAATAAAAATTATCTGGGCAATCTGTTTCGTAAGGAGACTGGTCAAAGCATCAGTGAATACGTCATTGAAATCAGAATGGCTAAGGCAAAGGAGCTGCTGCTGCATACACAGTTCACCGCCAAGTCGATTGCGGAAAAGGTTGGGTATGAGGATGAGAGATATTTTTATAAGGTATTTAAAAGAACAACAGGGTACACAGCGAAGGATTTTGTGAAAAATTTTAAATAGAGCGGGGTATTGTAAAGAAAGTGAAGGGTCCCTTACAAAGCTGATTTGTAAGGGGTCCTTCACTTTCTTTTGTAATTATAAATGCATGTGTAAAATAAATAAAATAATGTGGAAAAAATACATATTAAATAGAAAGATTGCAAGAACAGAGAACGAAAAATAAATCATATACGATAATTACACATAAGATCGACTGATTTTGCATTTTTAAATGTGCAATTTGGCGGTATAATTCAGATATCAAAAGAAGGAGGAAGGAAATATGAAGAGAAAAAAACTATTTGCAGCTGTACTTACGGCATCCATGTGTATTACAACACTTGCAGGCTGTGGGAACAAAGAGGAGGCAAAGGATACAACGACAGGCAGTGAGGCTTCGTCCCAGGAAACAGAACAGAAAGATGAAACAGCTAAGACGGATGACACGGCAGAGGGAAAGGAAGCAAGCGACACTGGTAATCAGGTGAAGATCACATTTTGGAATATGTTTGCAGGTGGTGAGGGAGATTTTTGTGACCAGATCGTGAAGGACTTTAATGAATCTCAGAGTGAGGTTGAGGTAGAGGCAGTCCGATTAGAGCCAAACGAGTTCTACGCAAAATACGGCGCAGCTTTAGCTTCCGGAAAGGGACCGGATGTGGCAGTTACCCATTCCGATAAGCTGGCTCCTTTTGTAAGCGGTGGTCAGCTTGCTGAACTGGATTCCCTGGCTGATGCAGTTGGGTTTGACTTTTCAGAGATTTCAGACTTAAATATGGATGCAGTAGCCTTTGATGGAAAGCACTATTCTGTACCGATTGATACGCATTTCCACCTGTGCTATTACAATAAAGAAATTCTTCAGCAGGCTGGAAAATTAAAAGAAGATGGAACACCTGATTTTGGTGATTTAACACCGGAAGGATTTACTAAGTTCCTGGAAGAAATTAAGACAGCAGTTCCGGACAAGCAGCCATTCTCAGTAAATACACCGTACTTTAACCAGCCATTCTATAATTTGTATTATGAAGCAGGCGGGAATATCCTTAGCGAAGATTTTTCCAAGGCGGATATCAACAATGAGAAAGCAAAGGCAGTTCTTGATTTTTATATGAATGCTTATGATACCGGACTTGCTGATATTAACGATGTGAATCCATGGGATACCTTTGCAAATGGAGAAAGTGCCATTTGGTTTGGCGGAGTATGGGAAGCAGGTAATTTCTTTTCCGAAGAAAATGGCGATAAGTTTGGCGCAGTGGCATTACCGGCGATTTTTGGCAGCGAATCGCACTGGGCAAGCTCTCACGGCTTGACGGTTCCGGAGTATACCGATCCCCAGAAAAAGGAAGCAGCAATGAAATTCATGGTTTATTTCTCCACCCAGGGGGCGCAGATCTGGGGAAATGCAGGTCATGTGCCGGCTTGTACAGCAATAGCAGAGAGTGATGAATATCAGGCATTGCCGTATCGTGATGAATTTGTCAAGGCGCAAAAGACGGTTAAGTTTGCACCGCCGATTGACAATTATAATGCAGTGGATACTGTAATAACAGAACAATTACAGACAATTATTTTCAAAGAAGTAACAGTTGAGGAAGGTTTGAATAAAATCGAGGAGGAAGTGAACTCCTTACTGCAATAAATCCATATCGAAGAGAGGCGTGAATAATGAAACGAAAAGTTGCAAAAAACACGAGAAGATACGATGGGATAAAACAGGAAATAGGGGCTATTGGTTTTTTAGCCCCTTTTCTCATACTATTCGTAATTTTCTTTTTATGGCCGGTTTTTAATGGTGCCTATGTCAGTATGCACAAATGGACGATTCTGGGCAAGGTTGATTTTATCGGTCTTGATAATTACATAAAGGTGCTGTCTTCCTCGTCTTTTTACAAATATCTGTGGCATTCTATTTACTATGTGCTGATTAGTACACCGGTAATCATTGTTACGGGTTTGCTGCTGGCGATGTTGGTAAATAGCAAAATTATCGGCAGAACGCTGGTGAGAAGTGCTTACTTTTTGCCGTATGTTCTTTCCGTTTCCGTAGTTTCGTTTATTTGGCTAAAGCTGTATGATTCACGGCGCGGTCTGTTTAATGTCATACTGAATGCATTTAACTTACCATCCGTCAACTGGCTGACCGATAAGAGTGTGGTGTGGTGGTCGGTAGTCCTTACCTCAGTGTGGTGGGGCGTGGGTTTTGTAATGGTACTCTATTTATCCGCCCTGCAGGAGATACCCGAATCCTATTATGAGGCGGCGGGCATAGATGGCGCTAATGCATGGCAGAAATTTCGATATATCACCCTGCCATCCCTTAAAAATATTACGATTGTCCAGATATTCTTTCAGGTAATTGGGGGACTTAAGCTGTTTGGCCAGACTCAGATTATGACAGGTGGCGGTCCTGGGGATTCTACCCGAACCATGATCATGTATATTTATAATACCGGATTTAAAAAGGATTTATTTGGTGAAGCAGCCGCTATTTCCTTAGTTTACAGTGTCTTTATGCTGATATTTGTATTTTTGCAGAACCGGGCAGCCAAGGAGGCAGGATAATGAAAAAGAAAAAAAGTATATTACTGACAATCATCTCCTTTTTGGTGGCAATCTTATTTTTTATACCAATTTATTGGATGCTGATTGTCTCTTTAAAGCCGGAGGGGAATTCGGCAATCACCATTGGGGAATGGTTTAATTATTCAAATCTGACACTTTATAATTTTAAGAAAGTATTGGCGGAATCCCAGATTCTCAGGTGGACCTGGAACAGCTTATGGGTGGCATTAGCAACTATGCTGCTCAGTGTTATTATTTGTTCCATGGCAGCCTTTGCTTTTTCAAAGCTAACGTTCAAGTCTAAGAAATTTTTCTATGTTTTTATAACGCTGGGGCTTTTAATTCCTACGGAAGCAATCCTTATTCCTCTTTATAATGTGTCACTTCAGCTTAATCTGATTGACAACGTCTGGGGAATTATTCTTCCCGGACTCACCAATCCGCTGGGAATTATTTTGCTCAAGCAATTTATGGATGGAATACCCAATGACTATATTGAAGCTGCCCAGTTAGAGGGCTGTAAAAAGTTTCGAATTTGGGCTTCAATCTGTCTGCCGCTGACAAAATCATCTATGGTATCGGTTGGGATCTTTAATTTCCTGCTAGCGTGGAATAGCTTTATTTGGCCGTACATATCGATTACATCTCCGGAAAAGATGCTGCTTGCCACGGGTATTCCAACCTTTTTATCTAATAACAACCATGTTCTTAATACCATAATGACAGCCAGTGCAGTTGCCGCAATACCGGCGATGTTGATGTTTATACTGCTGCAAAAGCAGATTATTCAGGGAGTTTCAATGAGTGGAGTGAAGGGATAAAATTGAAAAAGTAGGAGGAATATCCATGAAAAGAACAAGCAACAAGATTACTACCTTTGTGCTTTTACGGGCAACTGCGTTATTTATGGCAGTTGTTATGGCAGTCTCAATACTTCCGGTGACATTTGCCAGGGCAGCAGATGAAAATACGGCTGCTGACGACATGGAAATCATTAAAGAGCGATTAATTGAGTATTTTTTGAAATATGATACAATTGATGACGATGCGAAGGTAGATACCTGTTATGTCAGCCAGGCAGAAGACTACATGAACAATCTGCAGGCTGACGGCAGCTGGGCAGATGTGGAATACCTGAGTACGGAAAGTGCTGCATATGGAAAGAATTGGGGCTCCTACCTGGCGCTTGACAGAATGCAGGCAATGGCAATAGCATACCGCCATAAGGATCATGGGGATACGAAGGATCAGCTATTGAAAGCAGTGAATCAGGCACTGATTTACTGGGGATCAATTCGCGTTCATCCAAGTAACCCCAATTATGCAGGACCCTATTCAAAAAACTGGTGGGAAAATACCATTGGGGTACAGCTTCGCTTTGCCAGGATTGCCCTGTTTTTAGAAGGGGAGCTTTCCGAAGAAGCATGGAACATCCTGATTGATAAGCTTTATGTAACAGAAAATGCCCCCACCGGAGATAAACACGGGCAAAATGCACTTTGGCTGGCACAAAACCAGCTTTATGCCGAATTACTTCAGGGAAATGAAGAGAAGCTAAAAAAAGTAATCAATGACCGCATTTCCATTTGTCTGAATGTGGCAGACGGCGCCAACTTCGCCGAAGGAGTTCAGGTGGACAACAGCTTTATGTTCCATGGCCGCCTTTTTTACGGAAACGGCTACGGAATGGCAATGTTTCGGGATATGTCATTCTGGATTTATATGCTGAGGGGAACACAGTTTGCAATTGATGAATCTGTTACGGATATGATGGGTGACTACATGCTAGATGGTATCCGCTGGACCATCCGCCAGGATTTGCTTGAGGTCTATCATGGATACCGGCGCAATAAAGACTATGCTGGATATGCTAATTATGCCTATGAATATGTAGAGCCGGTGGAACGAATGATTGCTTCTGATCCGAATCCGGAGCGGGTAGCGGAATACGAGAAGCTTCTGGCAAATTTAAAGGGTGAATCAAAGGATAATGGACTGGATGGCAATTATTATATGTGGCGTGCTGCTTATGCATCCCATATGAGGAAAAACTACGGTGTCAATGTCAAGATGGATTCCAATTTTATTACCGGCGGTGAATGGCGGGGGTCCTGGCCCGAGGGTGAAAACTACGGCAATTCCATTTACTGGGCTACGGCGGCAGCCACGACGGTTATGGTTGAGGGTGACGAATATATCAAGGTTTACCCCACCTTTGACTGGAAGCATGTACCCGGAACGACTGCGCCGACAGCGGTACCGACAAATACCAATAATTATCAGCCGGGAAGTGCATCAAAGCGAACGGCGGCAGTTTCTGACGGAACCTACGGCGCTACTGCCTATGATTTGAACAAATGGGACACCAAAGGAAAAAAGAGTGTATTCTTTTTTGATGATGAATATGTGGCACTTGGAGCCCAGATTCAGTCCAATCATTCGGTAGAGGTACATACTACGCTGAATCAGGCAAAGGCAGGTACGGTAACAGTAGGAGATACCCCGGGTGGTTCAACGGTTGCTTCCGGGACAGATGCAGCAATGTATCAGACAACCTGGCTGCACAATGACCAGATCGGTTATGTATTCCCGGAAGAAACCAATGTTTTTGTAAGCAATAAGCAGCAAAAAGGGGTTCCCTCTCTATGGTCTGACGAAAAGCAGACCGAGGCTGCCGATACCTTTATGGCATATTTAAATCACGGGACAAAGCCCACAGATGGTTCCTATGCCTACATTGTATATCCGGGAAGAACAGCTGCAGAGACAGAGGCTTATGCAACAGCCAATGAAATTGAGATTCTTTCCAACACACCTGACATTCAGGCAGTCCGCCACAATGGTTTAAAGCTGACACAAATCAGTTTTTACGAGCCAGGTGAACTAAAAGTGGGCAATGAAGAAACGATTTCGGTAGATTTCCCCTGTGTAGTCATGGTAGATGAAAGCGAAGAAAGGGCAAAAATCTCTGTAGCCGTAACCGATAATCTGCCTGGACAGTTTGTAAATGTTAAGATAACACGCGGTGATATGCAGTCAACCACTTGTTTTATTACAAAAGCACTTCCCTATGCCGGTCAGACTCAGACGATGGAGGAAGGTAAGAGCAGCACAATTGCGGCAAGCTCTTACGTGGAGCCAAACGACCCTTCCTGTATCAGGGATAACAATACCGCTACCTATTGGCAATCTGAAAATAACGGGGATCAGTGGGTTAGCTATATGGCAGATGCCCAGGGGGCGTCAAAACTGATATCGCAGCTGACTATTGATTGGGGCAGTGAATATGCAAAAAAATATAAAATACAGCTTTCCCATGATGGATTATATTGGCACGATGCAGTGGAAGTGGAGGACGGAGCAGGAGGCATAAAAACATATGAAATCAATGATGTTGCAGTCTACGTCCGTATTTACTGTACAGAATCAAGTGGCAGTGGATTCATTATAAATGAAGTGACAGAAGATGGATTAACCAATCTGGCGCTGAAGAAAACGGCGACGGCAAGTTCCTTTTATGATAATGGTCTTTTGGTGGAATATGCAACTGACGGTTCTCTTGGAACAAGGTGGGGATCTAATCGAAACAAGAGCGGAGAATGGATTTTTATAGACTTGGGGGATTATTATAATCTCGATACGGTTAATTTGTTTTGGGAAGGTGCTTACTGCTCTAAGTATACCATAGACGTTTCCAATGACAGTGTAAACTGGAAAACAGTTGAAACGATTACCAATGGAGAAAAAACATTATATGGTGATAATGTGGTAAAGCATAAGCTTAAGCTGGGAGAGACGGATATTACCGCCCGCTATGTTCGGATGAGCGAGGTTGAGGCGGCAACTAAATATGGTGCTTCCCTCCGGGAATTTGAAATATATGGAACCCCGGGTGAAGGGCCAGAGCCAGTGGAAGAGGAAACTTTGGCGGAAAACTTTGAGGATTTTTCAAAGGTATATGACCGTAGTAACAACTGGACAGTCGGAGAGGTTCCGGCAGATAATCCGGAAGGGAGAGATGGCGCAACTGTCTTTCAGCGGCTGGATACAGCAAAGGCATATCTAGTATACAAGATTGAGGGGCTTAGCTCGTTTACGCTAAATGCATATAAAACCAATCTTGTTAAGAACGGAACCATAAGTTTCGAGGTATCTCCAACCGGAGAGGATGACAGCTGGACGGTTATAACACCTGTAAATACCAATCCGGACGGCACGACCCTTAAATTTTATCGGGACATTTACGAGTCTCCAGCGTTACTGGAAGGAACGAATTACCTGCGTATTACCATAAATGGCGGAGACAGAGCGTGGGTGCCTCAGCTTAGCTCAATGGAGCTGCGTTATCCAAAGGATTCAGAAGTGCCCCTGTCAGACATTAACTTTGACAATACACAAGCGTATGTTGATATTCATAAATCCGCGACCCTCGTTCCCACCTTAACACCTATGAATGCCAGTGAAGCAGTGGTATGGAGCAGCTCTGATCTTGATATTGCAGAAGTGTCCCAGACTGGTGAGCTGACACCAAAGTCTGTGGGGACATCCATAATTACAGCCAGCAATGGTGACGGCAGCATTGAAGCCAGTATCGAAGTACATATTTTGCCGAAAAGTATTGCAATAGGAAAAGATACCAAAGCAAGTGCATTTACCGAAGGTTATGGACCGGAAAAAGCGGTTGATGATGATTCCAATACCGCCTCCAGATGGGCAGCACCTTATAATGGTGTGGCTGAGAGCGTACGTGATGCGGCATGGCTGCAGGTGGATTTAGGTGAAATGTATGCACTCAGTGAGGTACATATTGAATGGGAAATTGCTTACGGAAAAGAATACAAGATACAGGTATCCGATACCGGTGAAGACGGCACATGGACTGACGCGGCACATATTACAGACGGAAAAGCAAATTATAGTGCAATCCCATTAATGGAAAATACCAGGGGACGTTTTGTCCGCTTCCAGGGTATTAAGTGCGGGACAGGATTTGCTTATACGATTATTGAATTCAAGGTCTATGGTGAGGTTATGGGAGAGGTTATCGTAGACAAATCTGTGTTACAAAAGCTGATTGATGATAATAAGGACAGAATAAAAGAAGATTATACGGAGTCCAGCTGGCTTGTATTTGAAACAGAGCTGATGAATGCAAATACTGTAAATGAGAAAGCAGATGCCATACAAGAAGAGGTGGATGCAGCAGCAGAGGCACTGGAACAGGCAGCGGCGGATTTAGAAACCGTACCCCAGACGGTAGATAAATCGGCGTTACAGGAACTTATTCATCTTAATAGTGATAAGAAAAAGTCTGATTACACAGAGTCCAGCTGGCTTGTATTTGAAACGGAGCTGGTGAATGCAAATGCTATAAATGAGAAAGCAGATGCCACACAAGAAGAGGTAGATGCAGCAGCAGAGGCACTGGAACAGGCAGCAGCGAATTTAGAAACCGTACCTCAGACGGTAGATAAATCGGCGTTGCAGGAACTTATTCATCTTAATAGTGATAAGAAAAAGGCAGATTACACAGAATCCAGCTGGCTTGTATTTGAAACAGAGCTGATGAATGCAAATACTATAAATGATAAAGCAGATGCCACACAAGATGAAGTAGATACCATCGTTTATGCACTGCAAGAAGCGATTGCAGCATTGAAGCCGGCAGATAAACCTATTGTAAAGCCGGTGGATATTAATAGCTTAACGCTATCTGCAATACCGAACTGTTATTATACAGGAAAAGAGCTGAAGCCCGGAATTACATTAAAGCATGGTACAAAAACTCTGAAAGCGGGCATGGATTATACTTTGTCCTATCAGAATAATAAAGCAGTCGGCGAAGCAGTCATAATTGTAACCGGAACAGGTGGCTATTCAGGAACAAAAAAAGTAGTATTTCGGATCTTGCCAAGCGACACAAGGTTAGGGCTTAAGACAAGAAGTACAACAACAATTACGCTTAAATGGGCAAAGGCTGCCGGTGCAGACGGTTATTATATTTATCGATCTACCAGCAAAAAAGGAACATATTCAAAGATAGCTAAAATAACCAAGGCATCCGCAGCATCATTAAAAAATAGTAAGCTGAAAAGCGGCAAAATTTATTACTATAAAATAATTCCCTATACAATCATAAATAATAAAAAGATTGTTAAGGGTAAGGAATCGGTACCTTTTGTAACTGCCACCAAGCCGGAAGCACCAAAGCTGACATTAAAATCAGGTAAAAAGCAGGTGACAGTATCCTTTAAGAAGATTACCCGTGCCAAAGGATATGAGTTATATCGTGCATCAAGTAAAAAGGGAAAATACCAAAAGGTAAAATCCTTATCGGCAAAAAGTACGATGAAATACACCAATAAAAAGCTAAAATCCCAAAAAAGCTATTATTTTAAGGTGAGAACTTATATCATCGTAAACGGCAAAAAGGTTTACAGCAATTGGTCTAAGGTACAGGGAATAAAAGTAAAATAATTAAAATTAATGTGAGAGCCATCAGAGTATACAGTAGAAATGTATATTCTGATGGCTTCTTTTCATGAGATGAACAGCATTTGATGATGCCAGAAGACTATAAGATGTTAAGAGTGCTGATGATGAACAAAAATAAATTTATGAATTCGTATAATATAACCGAATCATTATATTCTGATCATAATTACCAAAGCCTTTTCCGAAAATAGTGAGACCTCCTTTATTCTGTGCATCTGGCTCCACAGCCAGACGTAAGGTGATAAAAGGAGATTTATCCAATTCTAAATCGTGAATGGTAAGCTTCGAATAAGCGCCACCATCAATACCAGTATCCATCGTATTCACCCGAAGGTGCTTCAGCTGCCCATATTGACTCCTGCCATCTTCCCACCATGCCGGAGTATAATGGCCCCGTGTATCGGAAAAATTTCCGGGTATGGTGTAAACGGCGGCCTTTTTTTGATTTATATAAATGGAGAGATCACTGGGCCAGACATTGTTCGAAAGAGGAAACTCAGAAGCAGCCTCAAAACTTATTTCCAGCAATTGAGGGACATCATCTGCGGCAAGCAGATTGGGGATTTTATACTCCACATAGCCCTCACTAAACCATAACAGGGCAGCATCCACCCGCCTGCTGTCCATAAAATATCTGGGTTCATCTACTTTTCCCACCACCTCAAGCGGGGTGGCGAGACCGCAGGTAGGAGTTACCTGAAAGTCAGTAAAATGACCAATTTTTAAATCAGTAGCAAACAGCTTATAATCATGGTATATCTTTTCCGGGAAAGAGACATGTATCGTATCTATTTTTAAAAAAACAAGCTTTTTCCCCCGATTTATTCCGGTTCCCCGTATCGAGTCCAGAATCCCGGCATCTTCCATCTGAAGCACATGCCTTGTAGTAATGGCACTGCTGATATTCAGGTAAGAGGCTATTTCACCTATGCTTTTTTTGTCTCTGCCAATAAAACGAATGATGTTCAGGCGGGTTTCACTTGCCAGCGCTTCAAAAACCGGAAGCGAAAAATTACTGATATCTAATTCCATTTTCATACCTCTAATTAACTAATTGGTTAAAATGATTTTGCTTCTTTTATTATAAGCAAAATGCAGTTAACTGTAAAGTGCTTTTTATATAGACGGGGATTCATTTAATTGACTTTGCCGGAATCACTATGATAAAATGAAATTAAAATTAACCATTTAATTAATTATGTTTTCTTTAGGAGGTCGTACTATGATTAAAAATTATTACCCTCGTCCCCAGCTTGTGAGAGAGCAATGGCAGAATCTGAATGGAGAATGGCTATTTGCATTTGATGACCGGGATATTGGTTTAAAAGAGAGATGGTTTGAAAATACCTGCAATTATAGCCAGACTATTCAAGTGCCTTTCGTTTATCAAAGCAGACTAAGCGGCATTGATGACAGTTCTGTGCATAATATTGTCTGGTATTATCGGGAGTTTGATTTGAACAACAAACCGGGAAACTCTGTTATTCTTCATTTTGGAGCAGTTGACTACGAATCGGATGTATTTATCAATGGGCAGCATGTCTGTCATCATGTTGGTGGGCATACATCATTTGAAGTGGATATTACATATTTCCTAAAGGAAGTTGGACCACAGGCAGTCAGTGTCAGAGCTTTTGACTGTCATGAGGATGAAAGTATCCCACGTGGAAAGCAATCCTGGGAGCAGGAGCCCCGTTCCATATGGTATACCAATTCCACTGGAATCTGGCAGACGGTTTGGCTTGAATGTGTTGAAAAACAGCATATTGCATCCATACGGTTTACCCCTCAATTTGATGATGGAAAGGTATTGATTGAGATCTTGCTTTCGGAATGGAAAGAAGGGATGAGGCTTTCATACGATATACAGTTTCGGGGAGAAAAGGCAGCGGCAGGCCGTCTGGAGGTATTAGGTCAGAAAATTGCTTTTTCGGTGGATTTATTTCAGGAGCATATTTTCAGGAGCAATTTTCATCATGACGGATGGTGCTGGACGCCGGAGCATCCGAATCTGTTCGATGTAAAGATCGTTTTAAAAGGAGACCATTTGGAACTTGATAAAGTGGATTCTTATTTTGGTATGCGTAAGGTACATATGAAGGATGGCATGGTGTACTTAAATAACAAACCTTACTATCAAAAACTGGTGCTCGATCAGGGTTATTGGCCAGATGGACTCTTGACGGCGCCAAAGGAAGAAGATTTTGTCAAGGATATTGAGCTTGCGAAGGAGATGGGATATAACGGCTGTCGGAAGCATCAGAAAATGGAGGATCCACGGTTTTTATACTGGGCAGATCATCTTGGCTTTCTGGTGTGGGGCGAGTGTGCAGCAACCGCTGTATACAATAACGATGCGGCAGAACGGTTGATGATGGAATGGTCAGAAATACTGCGGAGGGATTATAACCATCCATCGATTATTACCTGGGTGCCCATGAATGAAAGCTGGGGCGTTCCCAATCTGGCATTTGACCGGCAGCAGCAGCATTTTTCTCAGACCTTGTACCATTATATACATGCCCTTGACACGACCCGGCTGGTGATTTCAAACGATGGCTGGTCAGCAACGGAGACTGATATTGTGGCGACTCATAACTATGCACATGGGGAAAAAGAGGAGACCGAAAAGTATGAATATTTTAAAGACAGTCTGAGTACACGGGCAAAGCTGCTTGAGAAAAATGATACCCTGTGGCCTGTCTTTGCAAGTGGATTTCATTATGAAAATCAGCCAATAATACTGACTGAATTTGGTGGAATTGGATTTGACGTTTCCAATAAATCCGGGTGGGGCTATACCTCGGTGCAGTCAGAGGACGAATTTGTTGAGGAATATCGCAGAGTTGTGAGTGCCGTATTGGCTTCTAAGGGATTGTGGGGTTTTTGCTATACGCAAATTACCGATGTGGAGCAGGAGATAAACGGACTTCTTACCTATGACAGGAAGCCAAAATGTGATCTGAAGATTATTCGGGAGATCAATGATGGGTATCGGGTACCGAAGGTTGAATAATCGAAAAATTCACCAGGCAGTTTGATACCTGCTAATATTGAATGACAAATATTAAAACAGCGTATGCAATGAAACATAATCATTGCTACGCTGTTTTTTATTGCAGATTATTATTTATGCCTGCCCCGTTTTTCCAGGACATATTCGGCATACTTCTGCGGTGTTAATCCGGTGTATTTGCTGAACACCCGGATAAAGGTATTGGAGCTGTTGAACCCTGTCAGGGCACTTAAATCTTTGGTTTTTAGGAAAGGATCTTTTTCCAGCAGTGCTTTTGCCTGATTGACGCGATAGTTATTCAGGTAATCTTTAAAATTGTTGTCACTCAGCTGCTTGAATAAAATACCGCAGTATTTGGGTGAGATATTAAATTGGTCGGCAAGATCATTCAGCATGATGTTATCCTGGTAATTCTGGTGTATATAGTCCAGCATACGGGAAAGGACAGCCTCATCCTGGGACTGGGTACGCCGGCTTTTCTCATGGATAGTCTCGGTGATAACCGCTTTGATGCCGGAAATCGTCACAGAGTCCGCCCAATGGGTATACCAGTGTTCGTAATTGATGGAACGGCCTATAAATTCCTCCGGGCAGGTTTTCATCTCCTGGAATATTCTGTTCACCGTTCCGATTAAGGCGTAGATAAAGTTCTGCAGCACCTCCATGGACAAGACCTTGTGGACCAGATTTTCACGGATCAGATTGTCAAACAGCTCAAGTGCCTGCTCCCGGCCTTCCATAACGGACTGGATCAATTTATTCTCCATAGAAAGAGGATAGGAATATGTAGCGGAATCAATGTCTGCGATTTGAGCATGTGTGATGATTTTGTCATGTGGCAGCATGGGAAGATATTCTGATATCTTCAGAGTCTCCAGATAACAGGGATGGAGGTTTTCAAAGCCCTCCTTTACCGAACTGAGAATAATTTGCTCTTCCCAGTATTTCCCCTCTCCGTCCTGATCCGGGGCAGCGGATATTACCAGGGCAGTCAGCGCTTTTGCCTCCTCCAGATTGGCGGAGATCATGATCAATGCGTAACGATACATAGATAGCTTCACGAATACCAGATCCGTTCTTTGCAGACAGTTTTGGAACATCAGGTTTTTAAAAAGTTCCAGCTGGCAGAATCTGCTGTCATCCGGGGGCAGACCGGAATCAGGGGTAAAGCAGATCAGCCCCACACAAAATCGGCTGTGGTCCGGGAAATAAGGTTTCGCTTTGGGAGCGAGGTAACCATTGGGGTCTGTGAGCAGGTTTTGGTAATACTGCTGAGCAAGAAGGGTATCTGTGGTCTTCCGGGTTGTCAGAAGGCGTTGGTTCAAACTCTGGATTTTAGCCAGATTTTCATTTAGTATCCCGAACTCATCATAGTGGTGCGAATTTTCCTTTATATGTGGCTGCAATACTTCATAAATTGGCCGGTACAACAGATTGACCACACAGTAAAAGACAGCGCACAGCAGCAGGAAAATAGCCATGACAGACAGCAGGTACAGAAAAATATTCACCGCATTTAGACTGTACTCGTCATAGAGATAGGAGATATCCCAGTTCATTGACAGAAGATGCGCGTTTGCAATATAGTAGCCCGATTTTCGGACCAGGTCTTTGCTGGAATCTAAATCTTCCATCAGTGATGCAAATAATGCAGTATCCTTTTCGTTCAGAGAGCTGGAGATAAAAAGACCATCGGTGTTGGAAATCCAGTATCGTTCCGGTGTTGCAGTTCCCACAAGGGAAGTAATAGGTATATCCGCCATATAGATGCATGTACGGGGCTGTTTGTATCCCTTAATAAAATAGTAAAGGGAGACGAGAGAACCGTTTGCATCGTAGTGGGGAATTACATAGGGAAACATATTCTTTTCAAAATAATGCTGCATATCTGTCAGGTCTTTTGCGGACAGCCCTTTCTGCTTCAAAAAATCCGATATGGAATAAGAACCTTCCGGGGACAGGACGGTGGAATGTGTGCTGTTCTCAACATCAATATGTCCATTATTCAGAAGCAGATGGATCTGAAAACTGGTCTCTGCGGCACCGGTATATTTTAACAGGGATCTCTTGGCTTTGGAGGACAGCAGATAAAAATCTGGCGTACCCTCTGAGACAGACCATTCCTTGATCTGAGCGTCATTTACAATAGCCGTCATGGTATTGGAAATCTCTTTGAGTGAGGTTGTGCTTTTCTCTTCCAGAATAGTCCTGGAAAGGGTAATGGAACTGATATAATTTTCTTCCGATTGTTGTGAAAGGAATATTCCAGAGACGGATGCCAGTGCCAGTGTTACAACAAAGGCTAAGAGCAGGAAGACAATTTTTAGTTTTTTATGGTATAAACCGGAAGGATGTTTCAGCATCATTACGCACCTCCTTTTTGATGGGAATTGTTGAAAATCCAGTATAAATTATAAGTGCATTCTGGTGATAATTCAAGTGAAAGAGCCTTATTTTACAGGGATTCAGACAAAATGGTGATCTTTTGAAAAATGATGATGTACGAATAACAGGGCTGGCATGGAAAAAACGGTACCGGATGAAAAGTGGGTATTCCAAAAAACAGAGAAAAAACATGCCGGGGATTTTGATGATTTACTTTTAAAATTAGATCCGTTATGGTTGTGCTATCCACTTGAAGCGCTTCGAAATTGTAGAAAGGAGAGAAAAGAGAAATTTGGCTAAACAACAAATAAAAACACAGAAGAAAAGAAATTTTTCTTTTGTGATTAAGAAAATAGTATCCAGCAAGGAATTATATCTGCTGCTGCTTCCGGGCATCATCTGGTACCTGCTATTTGCATACCGCCCCATGACGGAGCTTAAGATTGCATTCTTTGATTACAATGTATTTCAGGGAATTGAAGGTAGTACGTTTGTAGGACTGCAGAACTTTATTGAATTTTTTAAGGGAAAAGATTTCCCCAGGGTATTGAAAAACACTCTGATGATTTCTTTCTGGCAGTTATTGATTTGCTTTCCCCTGCCAATCGTACTGGCTATCTGCATAACAGAGATGAAGAACAAATTTGTCAGCAGAATGACGCAGATGTCCACACTGCTTACCCACTTCATATCGGTAGTGGTGGTCTGCGGTATCGTGATTAACTTTCTTTCACCTAGTACCGGTGTGATAAATCTGGTATTGGAAAAGATGGGGGTAGATCCGGTGTATTTTATGACAAAGCCGGAATATTTCAAAGGAATCTATACTTTGATGACACTCTGGCAGAATGCGGGATTTGATGCACTTGTGTATATTGCCGCAATTATGGGAATTGACCAGCAGCTCTATGAAGCTGCAACGGTAGATGGTGCAGGGAAATTAAAGAAGATTTTCCATGTGACAATTCCGGCTATTGTACCTGCCATAGTGACCATGCTGATTCTGAAGCTGGGAGGCATTATCAAGGTAGGGTACGAGGCAATTTTGCTTTTGTACCAGCCGGCAACTTATTCCGCAGCAGACGTTATCTCTACATACTCTTACCGTCTGGCATTTGAAAACGGGAACTATGGGCTGTCTGTGGCGGCGGGACTGATTGAATCCGTGGTTGCATTCATCATGGTAATACTTGCGAATAAAATCAGCAAGAAGATTTCCGATAACGCATTATGGTAAGGAGGAAAAGAGATGGTGAGAAATAAAACCAAACAGGGACAGGTAATAGGTTTCGGAGAGAAGATTTTCAACGTGGTGATGATTATACTGGGAATCCTGATTACCTTTATCGCCCTGTATCCCATATATTATGTACTGATTTCTTCCTTAAGCAAGCCGTTTTTCGTAGAAAATGGGGATGTGTTACTGAAAATTAAGGAGTTTACCACAGCCAGCTATGAAGCTGTTTTTAAGCGAAACGGCTTGTGGGCAGCTTATGGAAATGCTATTTTTTACACAGTCTTCGGACTTATGGCTAATATGTTCTTTACAACCACCATGGCATATGCGTTATCGAAGAAATATCTGATGGGAAGAAAATGGCTGACCTTATTCACAGTCTTTACCATGTGGTTCAGTGCCGGAATCATTCCCACCTATATGAACTTCAATAATCTGGGTCTTCTAGATACGAGAACAGCTATTATATTCGGGTTTGCCATTGAGACATACAACCTTATTATAATGAAGAGCTTTTTTGAGCAGGTGCCGGAGGCGCTGGAAGAAGCGGCGTTCATTGACGGGGCAGGGCATTTCAGGGTATTATGGAATATATTTATGCCCCTTTCAAAGCCAGCCCTTGCTACTGTTGGACTATTTTATGGAATCAGCAGATGGAACGGTTATTTCTGGGCAATGCAGCTTCTAAAAGATGACAGTAAGATTCCCCTGCAGGTATTTCTGAAAAAATTGATCGTGGAGAGGGTTTCCAACCCTTCCGATGCGGCAATTGTGACGAAGACGTCGCTCACATCGCCTACTACCCAGGTATATGCTCTGATTATCCTGGCTATTGTACCAATGATTATTGTATTCCCGTTCATTCAAAAATATTTTAAATCAGGCCTCACCCTTGGCGGTGTCAAAGGCTAAACATAAATGGAGGATTATTTGTTATGAAAAGAAAGCAGATTACAGCAGTATTACTGACCGCAGTTCTGGGCATTTCTATGATATTTGGTGCAGCAGGATGTGGAAAAGGGGAGGAAAGTAAAGCAACGGCATCTAAGGAAGGCAAAAGCAAAGAATTTACAGCTTTTATGTTCCTGTCAGGAACACCCTTTAACTCTGACTGGGAAGTGTGGAAAGAGGTGGAGAAGAAAACAGGCGTGAAACTAAAAGGTATGGTTGCAGCCTCGAATTCTGATTATGCAACGGCGTTCCAGAATATGGTGGCATCCGGCCAGCTGGCAGATCTTATCGCTTGTGAGTTCACGACTGACATGGAAAAGCTTGGTAAGGACGGAGGGGTTATCCCATTAAACGATCTGATTGAGGAACGTGCGCCCCATATCAAAGAAGCGCTGGACAATGACCCGAATCTGAAATATCAGGCGACGGCGGAAGACGGAAATATATACAATATCCCACTGGGAAAAGAACTGAAGTCTTCCCAGTTCTACTGGATTCGCCAGGACTGGCTGGATAAACTGGGGCTGAAGGCACCGGAAACGGTGGATGAACTCCATGACGTACTGGCTGCATTTAAAAACGGCGATCCCAATGGCAACGGACAGGCAGACGAGATTCCGCTGTTTGACCGCTCGGCTACAGCTGAGACAGAGATGGGTGAATATCTTGCTCTGTGGGATTCCAGTGCAACCTTCTATCCAAGGGATGGGAAAATCACTTTTGAACCGATGACGGAAAATTATAAATTAGCGGTAAAAAATCTTGCCCAGTGGTATAAAGAGGGATTGATTGACCCTGAGATATTTACGAGAGGCATGTCTGCAAGAGACACACTGCTTAGCAACAACACGGGAGGATTTACCCATGACTGGGTAAGTACAGGCAGCTACAACGATTCTCTGGGAGAAGAAATCCCGGGATTTCAGATGGTGGCAATTGCACCCCTAAAAGACCAGAACGGAAATGTGAAAGAACGGGATTACCGTTACGCTGAGTGCGGATGGGGCATCTCTTCACAGTGTAAGGATCCGGAGAGCGTAATCGAGTTCATGGATTTCATGTTTACAGAGGAAGGTTCAGATTTAATGAACTGGGGAGTTGAGGGCAAGACATACACCGTGGATGACAACGGAGGGAAAGCTTTTACAGAGGAAGTGTTCAAATCCGGACTGGCGCCGGTGGAATATCTGCGTTCCCAGGGTTCGCAATACCGAGCCGGTTATATTCAGGCTGCAGATTACGAGTATGCAACGATGAATGATGCGGGGAAAGCAGCAAACAAGCTGTATGATTCACATGAAGAGTGGTTTCTTGCACCAAAACTTCCGGAACTGAAGCTGAGTACCGATGATATGGATGAATATAAGAGCATTATGTCAGGAATCCAGCCAATCGTCTATGAAAAGCTCCAGAGCTGGATCCTGGGTTCCAGCAATATTGAGGATGAATACGATGCATTTATTCAGGAACTGAAGGACAGGAATATTGAGAAGGCAATTGAAATTCAGCAGACGGCATACGATAATTATGCTAAAGTGACAAAATAACGGGCAGCCATTTTGGAAAACGGCAGGAGAGCATTTATGGATAAGAAAAAATTACAAAGAGCAGCTGCCCGGGCAGTATCGGTTCTGAGAGAAAATCTGGGGAATTTTACCTACCAATTTCCTGGTTCCAATAGTGAGCATATGTTTTACCCGGCAACAGAAAATACAGAATGGACAACGGGATTCTGTACCGGAACATACTGGCTTGCCTATGAACTGTCGGGAGAGGAACGGTTCCGAACATCGGCGGAGGTTCAGGTAGAGAGCTTTTATAATAGAATAAAACAGAAAACAGATGTGGATCATCATGATATGGGATTTTTATATACGCCTTCCTGTGTGGCTGCATATCAGCTTACGGGAAATCAGCAGGCAAAAGAGGCGGCAATCCTGGCGGCAGACCAGCTTATCAGCCGCTTTCAGGAAAAAGGAGAGTTCCTTCAGGCGTGGGGAGAGTTAGGGGCAAAGAATAATTACCGCCTGATTATAGATTGCCTGCTGAATCTGCCGTTGCTGTATTGGGCTTCTCTTGTAACTGGGGATGAAAAGTACAGAGACATTGCCATACGGCATACCCGGACCAGCATCCGTAATCTGGTGCGGGAAGATAATTCTACCTACCACACTTATTTTTTTAATCCCAGGACAGGAGAGCCGTTACGTGGGGTTACGGCTCAGGGGTATCGGGACGATTCTGCCTGGGCAAGGGGGCAGGCATGGGGAATATATGGAACGGCATTGGCGTGGCGGTACACAAAAAATGAAGTTTGCAGAAAACTGTTTCGGAAAGTGACGGATTTTTATTTGAGACATCTTCCCGAGGATATGGTACCCTATTGGGATTTACAGTTTTCAGAAGGGAGCAGTGAACCGAGAGATTCGTCAGCGGCAGCAGCAGCCGTCTGCGGAATTCTGGAAATGTGCAGCAATGGAGGGCTGGAAAAGGAAGAACAATCCTTTTATCGCAATGAGGCACAGCGGATGCTGGAAAGCCTGATTGACAAATATGCAGTAACTTCATCTCAGGAAGCAAATGGGCTGCTGCGACATGGTGTTTACGCAAAAAGCAGTCCATATAACAGTGTATCCGACAGAGGTGTTGATGAATGTAATCTGTGGGGAGATTATTTTTTTCTTGAGGCACTGACCAGAAACCTGAAAGAATGGAAGACATACTGGTAATTAGAAAGGCGTATCATCAGGTGCCATATCGTTTTTAGTGACTTTGTGCGGTTTGGATGATATAATGAAAAAGCAGTCGATTGAAAAAGAAAAAGGGAGAAGATTTATGGATAAAAAAATCATAGCAGAAACAGAACGGCTAGTATTAAGAAGATACAGAGCAGAGGACATACAGGACCTATACGAATACCTGTCCAACCCCAAAGTCCTGGAATATGAGCCTTATAAGCCGATGACAATGGAAGAAGCAAAAGAGAATCTGGAGTCCAGAATTGCGTCGGATGAAATGATAGCAGTTGAGCTGAAATCCACAGGTAAAATGATTGGGAATGTATATCTGGGAAAATGTGATTGTAATTCCCTGGAGCTTGGATATGTATTTAATGAAGATTACTGGCACATGGGATATGCCAGAGAAAGCTGTGAAAAGCTGATTGAAAATGCATTTGAGCATGGAATCCACAGGATTAGTGCATACTGTGATCCCAAGAATCCAAACTCATGGAAGCTGTTGGAAAAATTAGGATTTACCCGTGAGGGATTTTTGAGAAAGAATGTATATTTTTGGAAGGATGAGCATGATCAGCCGCTTTGGAAAGATACTTATATCTATGGGTTGCTCAATAGCAAAGAAAATTAATACAATAGAAGATAAATACGATAGAAGATAAATAGGATAGTAGATAAATAAGATAGCAGATAAATACGATAAAAGATTAATAAGATAAAAGATACAGTTAATGTAAAAAAGAATAATATCATGTGTAATAAAAAAAGGATAATTCCAAATGGAATGTCCTTTTTTTGCAGTCGGGTCTTCATTTCCCATAGGTATCCTGCAGGGAAGATTTCAGAGATCTTAAGGTTTCGGTCAAAATACGGAGTTCTTTTTCATCGCAGTCATTTAATAAGTCCCTCAGTTCTTTTACATAGAAGGATTTTGCTTCGGGAAGGCTGTCGCACAATAGATGGTCTACCGTAGTATGGAGTGCATTTGCAATCGTGATTAGTGTTGGCAGGCTTACGTGGGTAACTCCTCTTTCAATATTGCTAAGATGCGGTGTAGAGATATCTACCTGTTCGGCGAGCCTTTCCTGTGTAATTTTTTGGGCTAATCTCCTGGCTCGGATTCTGCGTCCGATAGCGGTATAATCAATTGTCATACTTACCCCCTCTATAATTACTTATTACGTATTGTATTATTTGTTTTGTTATATTATAATAATCTATAAGCTAAAAAATAGCATGTGGATTATATTGGATGGAAGTATTTACCATTTTTTGCGATATTTTTTGCAATATCGACGGATTGTGGTTAAATATTACACGAACTGTGCTAAAAGTGTAATTAGCATTGCAATTACTGTGAATCGGATGGTATAATTCCAGGAAATATAATTGTGCAATTATATTCGGGTAATTTAAAGAAAGAGTAAGGTGGGATGAATCATGATGCGAATCGGGATATGTGACGATGAAGCAAAGGCGGTTCAGGTAAGCAAAGATTTCATAGAGAAATTTTTGCAGAAAAATAAGTGTGAGTATGAAATTCATGAATTTTTGAATCCGGAGGAGTTATACCATTACGTAAGAGAAAGCATTTATGATTTGGATCTGCTGTTTCTTGATATTGAGATAGGAGAATCCAATGGGGTGGAGGTTGCGAAAAAACTGGAAGCATTAGATGCCAGGACAAAAATTGTGTTTTTGACGAATTATCTATGTTACAGTTCAAAAGTATATGAGGTTGACTACTGCTATTTTGTTTTAAAAAAAGACCTGGAGAAATATCTGCCGAAAATTATTGAAAAACAAATTCAACAAAAAAGTAAGGTTGCCAGAGAACGTATAGTTGTTATGGTAAAAGGAAGAAAGATTATACTGCTCCCTATGGATATTCAGTATCTGGAAAGGGAAAAGAGAAGCACACTGGCAGTCTGCGTCGGTGAAACGGTCAGAACATCTTCCGGTCTGACTGAACTGCAGGCACAGCTGGGGTCTGATTACTTTGTAAGATGCCACAACAGCTATATTGTAAATCTGAACTTTGTCAAAGAATTTTGCAGGAATGAATTAATTCTGCGCAATGGGAAAAAGGTTCCTATCAGCCGCAGGTATCTGAATGATGTCCGCAGGGCATTTGCAAGATGGCTGGGGGAAGATATGTAATCTAATGTGAGGTGAAATGATGACGGTGTTTACCGGAAAATGTATTGCTGTTCTGTTAGAGACTGTGATATTCTACAATTTTGCCATGAAGTGCGCAGATACCGGGAATATGGATTCAAGAAAGAAGCGGATGATTCTGCTTCTTCTTGCTGTAGTCCATGGTGTTCTTATGCTGCCTGTAAAATTTGGCGGATCTGCATTTTTAGTCTATGTGGCGGAGATTATCCTTTGGATGGCAGTTATTTATAAAATATCTGAGAAGCCATTTCATGATTTTCTGAAATTCTATGCCTTTATCGAATTTTATGGCATTATCGGAGCGGCTTTCGGATTGATTACAAAGGCTATTTTTGGATTTGGCGGGAGTATCGCCCTTTATACCGGCAGCAATGTATGTTTTTTTACTGCTGTAAACGGAATTAAGAATATTCTGGCTGCGGTAATTCTATGGATGATCTTAAAAGTTGGCGTTTTTGAAAAAATTCCGTTACTGATCTGGAAGATATTTGCAGTTGTATCAGTACTTGTGAACCTTGTGGTTACAGTTCTTCTGATGAACGAAAATGCAAACAGGCTTCTGGAACCCTGGGTGCTGATGTATGTGGTAGCAATGCTGTGTGTGTTCGGCGGTCTGCTTACCTGGTACAGCAGAGAAAACCTCAAGAGAGAAAATCAGTACCTGCTCATGCAGCAAAAGCTTTTGAAAGAGCATTATAAGGTGCTGGAGGAACAGAATGAACTGGTGCGGAAAATGCGCCACGATATAGGAAATCATCTTCAGACCATAGAAAGGCTGGTGCGGGATAACCATACTGAATCTATGGGGGAGATTGCAAAACGCCTGAATAAAGAATATGACAAGCTTCTTCAGAGCAACATCAGCAAAAATGTAATGATAGATGCAGTGCTGCATAATAAAATTACAGAATGTGCAAAAAATAAAATTAAGCTCCAGTTAAATATGGCACACTTTGTCAGTGGAAGAGTAGATGATGTGGACTGGCTCAGTATTTTCTACAATTTGTTTGACAATGCAATTGAAAGCTGTATGCGAATTCCGAATCCGGAAGAACGGTTTATGAATGTAAAAAGCCAGTATCGGGCAGGCTATCAGGTTCTCATATTCAGCAATTCCAGATATGAAGAGGCAAGAACCGTGGAAGTGAAGCGGGATGGGAGTTTTAAAACTACCAAAAAAGATAAGTTCCGCCATGGTCTGGGACTTGACATTGTACAGGGAATCGTGAAAAAATACGAAGGCAGTATGGAGTGTAAAGAGGAAGAAAAGGTCTTTCGTACCCTGGTATCCCTAAGAGTGGGAAGTGAAGAAAAAAATTAGCTTCCCCCTATACATTTCAGACAGGATTTGTTAAAATAACAGAATAGATGTAATCAAAAAAGGGAGCGCAGGACGTTCCCTTTCCATTTGCAGCAGACCTGTCTGCGGTATACAGGAGGTATAAAGATGAACATATTCGATATTTTGGGACCTGTCATGGTCGGGCCTTCCAGCTCTCATACGGCAGGGGCGGTAAGGATCGGATTGATGGGGAGAAAGCTGCTGGGATGCATGCCTGTTAAGGCAAAGATTTGTATGCATGGCTCTTTTGCAGCTACCGGAGTAGGCCATGGTACAGATAAAGCCATTGTAGCAGGACTTCTTGGTATGGAGCCCGATGATATCAGAATTCCAAAAAGCTTTGAAATGGCAGAGGAAGAAGGATTGGAATTTACCTTTGAAGAAACAACTTTAAAGGGGGCGCATCCCAATTCGGTGCAGATGCTGCTGGAGGATTTAGAGCTGCGCAAACTGATGGTTCAGGCTTCTTCTCTGGGAGGCGGACGTATCATGCTGAATAAAATCAATGATGTGGAGGTCAATTGTACCTGTGAGAATCCCACTTTAATTATTCATAACATGGATCAGCCCGGTTATGTTGCCGATGTGGCGTCCATGCTGTTTCAGAAGTCCGTAAATGTGGCAAATATGTCCCTGCACCGGAAAAAACGGGGCGGTTATGCGGTGATGATTATTGAAACAGACCAGAAAATCCCAAAAGAATCCATCGAGTGGCTGGAGCAAAAAGAGGGTATACTGAAGGTGACGTATATAGATATAGGAGGGAACCGGTAACATGGCATATAATTCATTAGAGGAAATCTTAGACGTATGCAGGGAGTCGCAGATTCCCTTCTGGGAAACCATACTGCTGGATGATATGAACGAGCGGAAAGTTTCAAAGGAGGAATCTTTTGAAAAGATGCTGGGCATGTGGCGGGCGATGCTCTCGTCCAGTGAAGCATATGATGAGAAACTGATTTCCAACAGCGGTCTGGTAGGCGGCAGCGGCGGTATTATGGAGCAGTATGTACAAAAGGAAACACCCTTGTGCGGAGCATTTATGGGACAGGTCATTGCGGCGGCACTGCAGATGGGAGAATCAAATGCCTGTATGAAAAGAATCGTGGCGGCGCCCACAGCAGGCGCCTGCGGAGTACTTCCGGCTGTTCTGGTTCCTTTTTATAAAAAGGAACAGACAGATGAGACACGCATTGGGGAAGCACTGTATGTGGCTGCGGGAATCGGACAGGTCATAGCAGTTCGTGCGTATATTGCCGGAGCTTCCGGCGGCTGTCAGGCGGAAATTGGTTCGGCAAGTGCCATGGCGGCAGGGGCAATGGTTCATTTAAAGGGTGGAAATGCCAGTCAGATCGCCCATGCGGCTGCAATGTCGTTAAAAAATCTCCTGGGACTGGTCTGTGACCCGGTTGCTGGTCTGGTGGAGGTTCCATGTGTAAAACGCAATGTGATTGGGGCGGTGAACGCGATGGCGTGTGCTGATATGGCACTAGCTGGAATTGAAAGCCGGATTCCCCCGGATCAGGTAATTGATGCCATGAAGGAAGTAGGGGATCTGATGAATGTCTCCCTTCGGGAAACGGGTGAAGGCGGACTGGCAGCCACTGCCTTTGGCAGGGAAGTTTCCTTAAAACAGGTAGAAGAAAAATTCCGCTGATCCAAAGCAGAAATAACACTGCAGAAGAACATGGTTCTTGTCAAAAAAAGACTTGACTTCCAGCTATTGTATATGATAAGATAAACGAGCGAATGGAAGTAGGTCTTTTTTTTATGCCTAAAAATTCAACAGCCTACGCAAGCTGTTACCAAATTACAAAGAAGGCGAGGTGGAAGTTGTGCGCGTTAAAATCACATTGGCATGTACGGAATGTAAACAACGTAACTACAACATGACGAAGGATAAGAAAAATCATCCGGACAGAATGGAAACAAAAAAATACTGTAAATTCTGCAGAACACACACATTACACAAAGAAACCAAATAACTGTTAGTGATAATGCAAAGGAAGTGAATGGAATGGGAGAAACTGCAAAAACAGACAAAGCCCCCAAGAAAAGCTGGTTTGAAGGTCTTAAATCTGAATTTAAGAAAATTATCTGGCCGGAAAAGAAAACACTTGGCAAGCAGACCGTAGCGGTTGTTGCCGTTTCTTGTGTATTAGGTGTCATTATTACCATCGTTGATGTTATTGTACAGTATGGTATTGATTTCTTAATAAAGTAAGGGCAAGGGTGATTTTATGTCAGAAACAAACTGGTATGTAGTTCATACTTATTCTGGGTATGAAAACAAGGTTAAGGCCAACATTGAGAAAACGATTGAAAACCGGCATTTAGAAGATCAGATCATTGAGGTCAGAGTTCCGATGCAGGATGTTGTGGAAGTAAAAAATGGCGTACAGAAGCAGGTTCAGAAGAAACTGTTTCCAGGCTATGTGCTTCTGAATATGGTCATGAATGATGACACCTGGTATGTCGTTCGAAATACAAGAGGTGTTACCGGATTTGTTGGTCCTGGATCAAAACCAGTGCCACTTACCGAAACAGAGATGCAGAATCTGGGAATCCAGGCGGACGATGTCCAGGTGGATTTCACAGAAGGAGATGCTGTTACTGTTACCGGCGGAGTCTGGAAAGATACCGTTGGAGTTATTCAGTCCATCAATCATGGTAAACAGATCGTTACCATTAATGTTGAGTTATTCGGTCGTGAAACACCAGTAGAAATAAGTTTCACTGAGATTAAAAAAATGTAACAGAAAAGTTACGTCAGGTATATTCGCAGTCTGACGGATTAGTGGGAGGGAAATCCCCCGCCAATACCACATAGGAGGTGCCTAAAAATGGCAAAAAAAGTAACAGGTTATATTAAATTACAGATTCCTGCTGGAAAGGCTACACCAGCTCCACCAGTTGGTCCGGCACTTGGACAGCACGGTGTTAACATCGTTCAGTTTACAAAGGAGTTCAATGCAAGAACAGCTGACAAAGGCGATTTAATTATCCCGGTTGTTATTACTGTATATGCAGACAGAAGCTTCAGCTTTATTACAAAAACTCCTCCTGCAGCAGTTTTATTAAAGAAAGCATGCAACCTGAAATCAGGATCAGGCGTTCCGAATAAGACAAAAGTTGCTACAATCAGCAAAGAAAAGATCAAAGAGATCGCTGAAATGAAAATGCCAGATTTAAATGCAGCATCTGTAGAAGCTGCAATGAGCATGATCGCAGGTACCGCACGCAGCATGGGTATCACTGTTGAGGAATAATATACTTGGTAATCAAGCAAAACGTAAACTAAACAATGAAAAGTGGGAGGGAAATTCCCGCAAATACCACCAGGAGGTTATTTAATATGAAAAAAGGAAAAAGATACGCAGAGGCTGCAAAAGCAATCGACCGCGCAAATCTTTATGATACAGCAGAAGCTATTTCTTTAGTAAAGAAAGCATCTGTTGCTAAATTTGATGAAACTATCGAAGCTCATATCAGAACAGGCTGTGATGGCCGTCATGCGGATCAGCAGATCCGTGGAGCTGTTGTGTTACCACACGGTACAGGTAAAAAAGTTCGTGTCTTAGTATTCGCTAAAAATGCAAAAGCTGACGAAGCTCGTGCAGCAGGCGCAGAATACGTTGGAGCAGAGGAATTAATTCCAAAGATCCAGAACGAAAACTGGTTTGAATTCGATGTAGTTGTAGCTACACCGGATATGATGGGTGTTGTTGGTCGTCTTGGTCGTGTACTTGGACCAAAAGGCTTAATGCCAAACCCAAAAGCTGGTACCGTAACGATGGACGTAACAAAAGCAGTTCAGGAAATCAAAGCAGGTAAGATTGAGTACAGATTAGATAAAACAAACATTATCCACGTGCCAATCGGAAAAGCTTCTTTTACAGAGGAGCAGTTAGCGGACAACTTCCAGACGCTTATGGGTGCAATTTTAAAAGCGAAACCTTCAGCACTGAAAGGACAGTATTTAAAGAGTGTAACAGTAGCTCCTACAATGGGTCCTGGTGTGAAGCTTAACACAGCAAAATTTGCATAAACCCTTATAAAGGGGTCATCGCATTAAGTTTTAATGCGGTGGCCCCCTTTTTTTGTGTTTTTTAAGCAATACAACAAATACTCTCCCATCTACAAAGCGCTTTAATCAGCAAAATCCCGATTTACCCTTTTATAGCCGCATAGATTTATTTTGTTCGGACTAAATAAAATAGTATTTTTCCCTCATTCGTAGTAAAATAAAAGCAGTACGAAAATCGTGATTATCATACAACGTGTTAGCGTCAGGCGTAAATGCAAACAGGAGGACAGGAATAAATGGAGATCGTTCAGGCGGCATCAGTTTTAAAAACCATAAAGGAAAATATCAATAAAGTTATGATCGGAAAGTCAGAAGTCATAGACCTGGTATTGACAGCGCTGCTGTCGGGGGGACATATACTGCTGGAAGATGTTCCGGGAACGGGGAAGACGAAGCTGGCGAAATCCCTTGCCAGGTCATTGGATCTTCCCTTTAGCCGGATCCAGTTTACACCGGATTTACTTCCGTCGGATATCACAGGGATTCACTACTATAATCAAAAGCAGGGAGAATTTGTGTATCGTGAAGGGCCGGTTTTTGCCAATATTGTGCTGGCGGATGAGATTAACAGAGCAACACCCAGAACCCAGTCCAGCCTGCTGGAATGTATGGAGGAAAAGCAGGTAACGGTAGACGGCGAGACGATGCGTCTGGAGGAGCCGTTTCTGGTTATTGCCACTCAGAATCCCATTGAAACAGCTGGGACTTATCCCTTACCGGAGGCACAGCTGGATCGTTTTTTAATGCAGCTGTCCATGGGGCTTCCAAAAGAATCAGAGGAATTGCAGATGATAGAGCGTTTTATTAAAGGTGATCCGTTCGATGAAATAGAGCCGGTATGCACAAAAGATACCCTGCTTTCTATGAGTCAGGTACATAGAGAAGTATTTGTCCATACTGCGGTCAGGGAATATATCCTTGCGCTGATTACCCGAACCAGAAATCACGATAAAATCAAACTGGGCGTCAGTCCCAGGGGAACCCTGGCATTTGTAAAAGCGGTACAGGCCTATGCCGTGGTTCAGGGAAGAAGCTATGTAGTCCCTGAGGATGTGAAAGTCCTTGCCGTTCCGGTAATGGCACACCGGGTGGTGATGTACGGCGGTATAAACCGGACGCAGAATACAGTAAATACAATAAAAGAAATACTGGACCAGGTGCCGGTCCCTACCGAGAATTGGGAAAAGTAAGGGCTGGATTACAATTCTGTCCGGGGACGGGGTGAAATATGAAAATTATCCTGATAGTAATAGGCCTGTTTATGGTTTATTTGATACAGCGTGTTGTATATGAGAAGAACTGGAAAAAAGGTCTGAGTGCATCGGTGTCCTTTGAAAACCGTGCAGTCACTGAGGGCAGTGAAACCATACTATATGAAGTGGTAAGCAACCGGAAATGGATGATTCTGCCCACATTGAAAGTAATGTTCAAGACGGATAAAGGACTGCATTTTGACAAAGAAGAAAATATGAAAGTGACGGATTACTGCTATAAATGTGATATATTTTCCCTCTTTCCCTATCAGAAAATTGTGCGCCGCCATCAGGTTGCCTGCGCAAAGCGGGGGTTGTATGAGGTGAAAGATTTAGACCTCACTGCGGGTGATATCTGGTTCTCCGGAGAGTACTACAGCACTTGTGAGAATAGGGCGAGGCTCTATGTATTTCCGGCAAAGGCAGATCTGAAGCAGATCGATGCGCCCTATGAACAGATTATGGGAAATATACAGACCAGGAAGTATCTCCAGGAAGACCCTTTTGCATTTGCAGGTATCCGGGAATATCAAAGTTTTGATTCCATGAAAAGCATTAATTGGAAAATATCCGCAAAGAATAGCACCTACATGGTAAATGTGCATGATGCCACCGCCTCTCAGGCGATTTGTTTTCTGTTTAATGCGGACCAGGATACCATATGGCATCACGATGATCTGCTGGAAGAGGGCATCCGCATCGTAAGTACCTTAGCAGCCCGGTTTTTGGAACAGGGGGTTCCGGTTCAGTTTATATCCAATGGAAAAGATAAAATAACAAAAGAGAGCCTGTATCTCCGGTCCGGCAGTGGAGAGGCACATGGGGAAATGCTGGATGAACAGCTGGCAAGAATTGATCTGACACTGGAAGCCGAGCGCTTTCATGATCAGATGGAGGAAATCTGCAGCCGGAAAAGGGAAAATGTCCTTTATGTGTTTGTATCCACCAGCTGCAGGGAAGAACTGCAGGAAGACTTCTTAAGACTGAAGCAGCAGAGCAGAGGTTCCATATGGATCGCGCCCGTGTATCGCGGAACGTTAGCAGAGATGCATCCTGGAATGGCAGGGGATATCATTTTCTGGGAAGTGGAAAAAGGCGGTTGAGCGAAGTGAAAGGCAGGTGATAAAATTGTTTAAAGGAGTGAAAAAAGCAGGGAAATGCCAGTTTTATACGGCATTTATGGAAATTGTGGCACAGGTATGCCTGTACTATATCATTTATGCATCTGCACTTGCCGGACTATGGAAAGGGAATGCTCTTGGGACACAGTGGTTCTTAAAAGGGGCAGTGTATATGGTTCCTATTGTAATATTCTATATTCTGCGAAAGACAATTGGGAATTTTACCATATTCCTCGCACTGCACGTACTGATAACCACAGGAATGTATTTTTTGATTCCGGAGAAACCGGCGGCTTTGCTTCTGGCATTTGTCACCGGGCTTGCAGCCGTCGTTTCGCTGTTTCTGCGTATCCAGCAAAAACAGGAGCGGCCCTGGCTTCCATGGGCAGGGATGTTTCTGGCAGCCTATGGGATCGGAAGCTATACCGGCAGTGAGATTCTGAAGCAGATCAGCGTGCTTGCAGTGAGCATTTTTGGGCTTTCGGAAATGATTCTCATATATTTAGAAAATATGCGGGATTTTTTTGTAAAGAATAAAAGAAATACCAGTATTCCCTATGAACGGATTCAATGGGTGGGAAACGTTATGATGCTGGCTTTTCTGCTCTGCGGCGCTTTGGCAATTTTTCTGTTTAAAGATTTGTCACCGGATCATATCCTCAATGCTTTAAAGAACATACTGCTGGGGATTGTGGGGTGGATTCTGGCACTCTTTTTAAAAGAGTCAAACGAGGTGCCTCAGTCAGAGGCGTTACAGCCCCAGAACAATATAGCGGAGATGTTCCCCCAGGGAGCCAGTGAAAAAAGCCCATGGATGGAGATGCTGGAGCAGATTTTTACCATAGTGTTAAAAGCAGCTATAATTGCAGGGATTGTATTTCTGGCAGCCTATGGAATTTACCGCCTTTACCGGAAATTTCAGCAGAAGAAGCCGATGGAAGAGATCCAGGAGTCCAGCACCTTTCTGTGGAAAGAGGAAAAAGAACCGAAGCACAAAAAGAGGCGGACAATCCGGGAACTGTTAACCGGCAGCAATAATATGAAAATCAGAAGAATGTATAGAAGATATGTAAAAAGCAGGATGAAGAAAGGCGGACAGCTGCGGGCATCCAAAGCTCCGGAAGAAATACGCAGGGAATTATTTCCAGATGAGCCAAATGGTCTGACCATGACCGAATATTATGAAATGGCGAGATACGGCATTGGAGAATGTGATAAAAAGGCCCTGGAAGCAATGAAAGAGCATACTGGAAATGAACGTAAATAAGTCAGAGAAGGGTATCCCATTGGGCGGATACTCTTTTAATTTGTACAAAAAGCGGTCACACGTTCGATCGGATGTTGTTATGAAAGTGTTAACATGTTATAATAGTACTTATTGCTAAAAGCTTATACAAAAAAGAATGATTTGACGGATAAAAAGTAACCATACAATCTATCTGGTGGAGGTAGTGAGATGATGAATGAAAACAGTCGGGATATAAGAGAAATACAGGAGAAAAGAAAATTCAGGTTTTACTTTCCGGATACGGGGCTTGAGGAGTTTGCAAGACAGGGGACAATTGTCGGCGGACCGGATGCAGAGCATCATCCCCTGGGACACCGGCATACATATCAGATTCTGGAGAAAGTCTATACAGAGATAAAAAAAGGCAGCTCAGAAGGCTACATGCTGCGCATGGACGATGCAGGAACCATGAAAAATATTTACATGGAAGCATTTGACAAGGACCAGGCACAGGTGTTCGTAAGAAATGGAGAAGGCAAGAGCCAGAGAGTTGTGATCAGTGAAAAGAAAACGTATGATATGCTGCAGGATTATATGGAAACCCTGAAAGAGGGAACCACGGTTTATGCCAGGGAAGAAATGCTTGAGCATTTTGAAACGGTTCTCAGAAAGTATAAACGAAGAGAGCGTGCCTGAATCTTAAGCAAACCGGAATGCACGTCTGTCAGAAAGACATTTTTAAAAGTTCTTTGTGGCAAAACTTTGTCATGGGATTAAATTATATATTTACACATCTCTTACAATAACGTATAATAGACCTAATGATTTTGTGTAGTATAGTATACAAATAGATATTATGAGAGGTAAAACCATGAAGAGAAATGATATTCACAAAGTACTTATTATCGGTTCCGGTCCTATCATCATTGGACAGGCATGCGAATTTGACTATTCCGGAACACAGGCGTGTAAAGCGTTAAGAAACCTTGGTTATGAAATTGTTCTGGTAAATTCCAATCCGGCAACGATCATGACAGATCCGGAAACAGCGGATATTACTTATATTGAACCATTAAATGTAGAACGTCTGACTCAGATAATTGAAAAAGAGCGTCCGGATGCATTATTGCCAAACCTTGGCGGACAGTCCGGGCTGAATCTGTGTTCCGAACTGGCAAAGGCAGGCGTTTTAGATAAATATGATGTGAAAGTTATCGGTGTTCAGGTAGATGCCATCGAGCGTGGAGAAGACCGTATCGAATTCAAAAAGGCGATGGACAGCCTGGGAATCGAAATGGCAAAAAGCGAAGTGGCATATACAGTAGAAGAGGCTTTGAAAATTGCTGACAATCTGGGATATCCCGTAGTATTAAGACCTGCTTATACCATGGGTGGTGCCGGCGGCGGTCTGGTCTATAATGTAGAAGAGTTAAAGACGGTATGTGCCAGAGGCTTACAGGCAAGTCTGGTAGGCCAGGTACTGGTTGAAGAATCCATTCTCGGCTGGGAAGAGCTGGAGTTAGAAGTTGTTCGTGATTCTAAGAACAACATGATTACGGTATGCTTCATCGAAAATATCGATCCTTTGGGCGTACACACGGGTGATTCCTTCTGTTCCGCACCGATGCTGACCATATCAGAGGCAGTTCAGAAAAGACTTCAGGAACAGGCTTATAAAATCGTGGAAGCGATTGAAGTAATTGGCGGTACCAACGTTCAGTTTGCACATGATCCGGTCAGTGACCGTATTATCGTAATTGAAATCAATCCAAGAACATCACGTTCCTCGGCACTTGCATCTAAAGCAACCGGATTCCCAATTGCACTGGTTTCCGCAATGCTGGCAAGCGGTTTGACCTTAGATGAAATCCCATGCGGAAAATATGGCACTCTGGACCAGTATGTTCCGGGCGGAGATTACATTGTAATTAAATTTGCACGCTGGGCATTTGAGAAATTTAAAGGATCTGAGGATAAACTGGGTACACAGATGCGCGCAGTTGGTGAAGTAATGAGCATCGGTAAGACTTATAAAGAAGCTTTCCAGAAGGCAATCAGAAGTCTTGAGACCGGCAGATACGGACTGGGCAATGCAAAGGATTTTGCTTCCAAGACGAAGAAAGAACTTTTGAAAATGCTTGCCGTTCCAACAAGCGAACGCCAGTTTATTATGTACGAAGCCCTTAGAAAAGGAGCTTCCGTAGAGGAATTATTTGAATTAACGAAGATTAAACATTACTTCATTGAACAAATGAAAGAACTGGTCGAAGAAGAGGAAGTGTTAAAAGCTGCAAAAGGCAGTGTCCCACATACAGATGTATTAAAACAGGCAAAGTTAGATGGATTTGCAGATAAATACCTGAGCCAGATTCTGGAAGTGACAGAAGATGAAATAAGATCTGCAAGGATTGATGCCGGAATTACAGAAGCCTGGGAAGGGGTTCATGTAAGCGGGACCAAGGATTCTGCATATTACTATTCCAGCTACCATATGAAAGACGAAAGCCCGGTTAACAGTGATAAGCCTAAGATCATGATTCTAGGCGGTGGACCAAACCGTATCGGACAGGGTATTGAATTTGATTACTGCTGCGTACATGCTGCAATTGCATTAAAAGAATTAGGCTTTGAGACGATTATTGTAAACTGTAATCCTGAGACGGTGTCAACGGATTATGATACTTCTGATAAATTGTATTTTGAACCGCTGACGCTGGAAGATGTGCTCAGCATCCATGAGAAAGAAAAACCGGTAGGTGTTATCGCACAGTTTGGCGGTCAGACCCCGTTAAATCTGGCAAATGACCTGAAGAGAGCCGGTGTAAATATTCTTGGAACAACACCGGAAACCATCGACCTGGCAGAAGACAGAGACCTGTTCCGCGATATGATGAAGAAGCTGAACATTCCAATGCCGGAAGCTGGAATGGCAGTAAATGTAGGGGAAGCACTTGCGATTGCTAATAGGATCGGATATCCGGTAATGGTACGTCCTTCTTATGTACTGGGCGGCAGAGGCATGGAAGTGGTTCATGATGATGAAGCTCTGACATTCTACATGAAGGCAGCGGTTGGAGTTACTCCGGACAGACCGATATTAATTGACCGATTCTTACATCATGCTACTGAGTGTGAGGCAGATGCCATCAGCGATGGAACCAATGTATTTGTTCCGGCAGTGATGGAGCATATTGAGCTTGCAGGTGTTCACTCCGGTGACTCCGCATGTATTCTTCCTTCTAAGAACCTGACAGAAGAGCAGATCGAAACAATTAAGGATTATACAAGAAAGATTGCGGCAGAGATGAATGTAGTCGGACTTATGAATATGCAGTATGCGATTGAAGACGGCGTGGTATATGTACTTGAAGCTAATCCACGTGCTTCCAGAACAGTACCGCTTGTATCCAAAGTATGTAATATCAAAATGGTAAAACTTGCTACAGATATTATGACATCACATTTAACGGGAAGACCATCTCCGGTTCTGTCATTAAAAGAGAAGAAGTTTACACACTACGGTGTCAAAGAAGCTGTGTTCCCATTTAATATGTTCCCGGAAGTGGATCCGTTATTAGGACCGGAAATGCGTTCTACAGGAGAAGTACTTGGTATCTCTGAAAGCTTTGGAGAAGCATTCTATAAAGCTCAGGAAGCTACCCAGACCAAACTTCCGTTAGAAGGCACTGCATTGCTCAGCATAAGTGACAGAGACAAGCCGGAAGTAAAAGAAGTTGCACAGGGGCTTCATGACTGCGGATTCAAACTGATGGCTACCGGAAGCACTTATGAACTGATTAAGGAAGCGGGCTTTGAAGTGGAAAAGATCTCCAAGATCAATGAAGGAAGACCGAATATCCTGGATGCGATTACAAATAAAAAGATTCAAATGATCATCAATACACCGATTGATAAAAAAGGTGCAACAGATGACAGCTATATCCGTAAAGCTGCTATTAAGGATAAAATTCCTTATATGACAACTATGGCTGCCGCAAAAGCTACGGCAGAAGGAATTAAGGCAGTGAAAAAGGGTGCAAGACAA
>OASR01000023.1_pt1 | contig 132972 bp, 108 predicted proteins | sample 1475751 | NCBI WGS metagenome assembly OASR01 (sample SAMEA2579907, study PRJEB22360) | human gut metagenome | biome: human gut; feature: human-associated habitat; material: faeces | place: Denmark | collected 2008/2010 | reverse complement strand
GTAAAACAAGACTTTATAATGATAAAGTTTAAATAACAACTAGTTGCTACACTAGAGCGTGTTGAATAAATGAATTTTTTAACACTCTTTAACAGTATAACACAATTTAAATTTAATTTCAGCAACATATCATTGGCAAATCTAACTAGAAAATAAACAACATGAACAACTGTTTACATTACGGAAATCAAAAAATGCCGTCTGACCTGTTACTTATTACTATCATCAGTTCAGCCGGCATTATTTTGTCCGATATTATTTTATGCTGTTTATACTTTATTTTACCGTAACCGGTATTTCTTTTTTAAATCCATTACAGGATACCCGGATTATGGTATTCCCTTTTCTAATACCTTCTACCTGTCCGTTTTTTGACACGTTCGCGATAGTTTTATCATCGCTTTTATAAACAATCTTTTTATTTGGTTTTGCGTAAACTTTAAGTTTAACTGTTTTACCTTTTTTTACACCGATACTCTTTGTCTTGATTTCTAAAGAAGGTTTGCTGACCTTAACGGTGCATTTTGCTTTTTTCCCATTTGCTGTGGCTGTAATGGTTACTCTGCCTGTCTTTTTCGCTTTCACCTTTCCATTTTTAACAGTGGCTGTTTTGGGATCGCTGGTCGTCCATTTAACCTTGTTACCTGAGACTTTCACACCGTTTACCGATGCACTGAGTGTAGTTCTGGTACTTATTTTATTATAAATCGTAACCGATTTACTGTTCAGTGAGATCGTTGGTTGTTTTACTTTAACCCGGCATCTTGCTGTAAGTCCGTCTTTTACCGCCTCTATAGTTACAATACCTTTGCTCACTGCAGATACTTTACCGTTTTTAACCGTTGCAACTTTTTTATTGCTGGTCTTCCAGGTTACGGATGATCCGCTCAGCTTCTTTTTATTCAGGTATGCTTTTAATGTAATACTCTTTGGCGAACCTTTTAAATACAATGAAACGGATGATTTATGAAGCGTCATTGCCCTTGCCGGCTGAACCGGCTTCTCTGTCTCCTGGGGTTTTTCCGTTTCCGCCGGAGTTACCGGCTTTTCCGTTTCCTGGTTATGGTTACCATCATTATACTTTACATTCACTGTAACACCGCTGTAAGACGCTGCATTTACATTTTCATCCAGAATAATCATTTCACCGCTTGTTGTAAATCTGGGGATTGCTGACAGCCCCTTTATGGTAAACAGCCCAAGCTCCGCTGTATCCCCTTCTGAAATGGGTGAAAGCTTGTCCGCATAAAAGGTAAAGATCGTTTTTTTCGGCTCTTTTTTAACGATCACCTTCTGATAGCTGGATTCAGCCTTATCAGCCCATTCCATAGTATAATCCGGTACTTCCTGATCCACAGTTAAATCAAACTGCAGGGAATTCGCTTCCACATTCCAATTATGTATTGTTATTTTGTACTGATCCTTATATTCCGTTTCCACCAGCTCCACTGACGGATCCGGAAAAGCTGCCAAAGCAGTTGCAGACCAGATTAAGGCTGTCATCATGATAATTAATAAACTTTTTCCTATCCTATACTTTTTCATTCGTATATCTCCCTGCCGCTTTTCTAAATATCATCCTTAACTCTTTGAAGCGTCTTTTTATTCCATTTATAATCTGTACGCTCCGCTTCGGGGTGTGTATTGAAATCAGTCCGATCATCAGTTGCCGTACAGATCCATTACCCTCTGTACCATAGATTCCACATCTGATTTTGTCACTGCCTTTTCTGCTCCATCTATATCACTTTTTTTCAGCACTCCTACCCTTTTCAGATTTTCCACATCTGACATTGCCCATTCGGGAACCGAGCTGATATCTACGTCTTCCTTCTGCTTTTTACTTGCTTCCGGCTCAGGCAGTGTACCAAATGCCCGGCTTACAATAACCAGCATATCCATACCGTCCGCCTCTTCCTGCTCACGGTCTTCCAACCCCTTCAGCAGTGAATCTCTTCTTATCCGGTTGCCATATTTGGCAGCAGTCTCTACCAAAAAGTCTGATGCTTCACCTAAAGTCATCTTCTCTGCCGATGCCTGGGAATCTGCTGTCTCCTGACCCCCCTGGGTTTCCTGGGGCGTTTGTGTCTCTCCCGTTTTTGAAGACTCCTGGGTTTCTCCAGCCTTCTGTGTCTCCTGGATCTTCTTCGATTCTTCCGTTGTCCCACTTTCTTTTGCCGTAGGACTGCATGCTGCGATGCCAATTGCACATCCCAGTAAAATTCCAGTTAATACAGCCGCCTTTTTTGCTTTCAAATTAAATTCCTCCTTATATTAAAACTTCCCTAACATTTATTATATTAAATTTGTAGGAATAATCAAGTAAAACCTTTCTTTTCTGTTGAACATTGTAGATAGCATTTTTCAAACACTCTCTAAGAAATTTTTCATATTGAGCTTTTGTGTCTATCCGTGCTATAATTATAAAATGAGAATTCAGCCTGTGAAAGGAGCATACAATATGAGTTTGATTATTCTTGAACTTTTAGTGTTTAAGTGTGGTATAAAAGAATCGTTTTAAATACACACCATTGAAACGAAGGAAGTATTAAGGAGGAAAACCATATGAAATTACATTTTCTAGGCCAGGTTGTATTACAAGTAGCCGGCTTATTTTATGCCACCAGAAAATATAGAAACAAGGATATCGACAATATTGATCGGTATGTTCCCAAAACTGCGTATACCTTGCCATTTGACGGAGAATGGTATACTGCAAATGGCGGTGTTACTAAAAATACATCCCACTCCTGGGATATTCTGCCCCAACGTTTTGCTTATGATTTTTTGATTGTAGATGATGAAGGTACAAGTTATTCCGGAGATCAGAAGGATTTGCGCAGCTACTATTGTTATGGAAAAGACATTCTTGCCCCCGGGGACGGAGTAGTAGTTTCCATAAAAAACAGTTTCCCGGATTGCCGCATCATGAACGATGGTCAGGCTGACCCGGAAACGCCTGATATTGGCGGAAACCGCATTATCATAAAACATTCTTCAAATGAATACAGTGCCATATGTCACCTGATGCCCGGGAGTGTTAAAGTAAAAAAAGGACAGTCGGTCAGAAGGGGTGAGGTTATTGCAAAGTGCGGCAACTCCGGTAATACCACAGAACCCCACATCCATTTTCAAGTACAGAACACTGCTCATTTTTATTCCAGCATGGGTATCCCGATCCTATTTTCAAATGTTCAAAAGCGGATATATGCTAAGTATCATGTTGTTGATACGCGTCCCCTGCCGGAAAAAGAGGATATTAGAGATGACTATATTTACAGAGGATTATTAGTAAAGAACTCTAAAAACAAATAGGCCCTTTTAACAGGGCAGCCAAAAAGCCGTGACTGAATGCCACGGCTTTTGTCTGTAACCCACTATACAATAGCGCCTCCGCCATCTACGACAATAAACTGTCCCTGCACATAACTGGACGCATCACTGGAAAGATAAAGTACGGTTCCATTCAGTTCCCCTTTTTCCCCCGGTCGTCCGGCTGGATTCATCATGGAATATCCCTGCAAGAACTTCTCGGACTTAAACAGTGTTCCACCGGTCATCTCTGTCTCAAATAAAGCAGGTCCTATCGCATTTACCGTAATGCCGTATTTGGCATACGAGCATGCCATGCCTTTGGTCAGTCCAAGAACCGCAGACTTGGATGCGTTATAGGAGTGGCGGATAAACATATCTTCTTTATCCGCGATGACTGCGTTGACAGAAGCAATATTCACCACTTTTCCATATTTCCGTTCTTTCATCTGAGGAATAATATACTTGGACATGAGGAAAATGCCTTTTACATTGGTATTAAAGGATTTATCCCATTCTTCTTCTGACATGCTGTCTACACCGCCGCGTACCGCAATACCTGCGTTATTTAACAGGATATCGATATGTCCAAAACGATCCAGAATCTGCTGCACCGCTGCTTTTACGCTTTCTTCCTTCGTCACATCACAGCCTGCAATCATGACGTTTCTGCCTGTTTTCTCAATATCGGCTTTTACCTGATTCAGTTTTTCCACACGTCGTGCCAGTATTGCCACATCTGCTCCCGCCTCTGCATAAGCCAATGCTGCGTCTGCTCCCAGTCCGGAACTGGCTCCTATCACAACTGCAACCTTTCCTGTTAAATCAAATAAATTCTTCATTGTTTATGACCTCTCTTTCTTATAAATAATGGTTAAATGCGTCCGGCTCCAATTTGTATTTCGGTAACCGTGTGTCATTTACTACAAGTAATGTTAAATGCGTCCGGCTCCAATTTAATTTCGGTAACCTTGTGTCACTTTCTACAAGTAATATTAAATGCGTCCCGTTTCCATAAATGCGGTTCTGTCATACCGCCCGGTCAGCAGATAAGGAATCACAGTATCCGCGTCTAAGTTTTCCGCCAGATTCAGTTTATGCACTAACAGGCTGTTTTTAGAATAAGCACCCCCTACAATGGTATGAATGGGAAGTTCTGCCCAGGGATCATCTATACTGGATTTCAGATCCAGTGCAGTCAGTCCCGGCTCCCAGGATTGATAATTATATTCGCAAAGGTTCATCAGTAATGCACCATTACGGAAATGGGATACGCCATTTTCATCCGGCTCTCTGTCAAAGTGGTAATAAAATCCTCCGCCATAGGTCTTCTTTCCTGCTTCGGGTGCCTGGTACAGGGTATGGGTCAGCGGGCTGTTATATTCGCCAAGCTCCATGGATGCCTCTACTAATTGTGTGCCTCTTCTGGTGACGCTGGCTGTCACGGTATTGCCATTGCGCCGGATGACGAATTCCCCTCCAAGTTTTTTTGGAATACTGCCATTGTCACGCCCGCATTGGACGGCCATCTCGGCTCCCGGTCCTCCCAGTACCAGACCCAGGGGATACAGTCCTAAAGTCTTGCCATAAGTGGCATAAACGCCCAGAATAGCTTCATAATAATCGTCTGCAAAGGTAGGGTTTTTCACATGGCAGATGGACAGGGTAACCACCGGAATAGAAAATGGTTTCAGCGGAGGCGGCAATAATCTGGCAATGGCTGCCGGGTCCGACAGATAGCTGATATACAGCCCCTCCTGATTATCCATTAATGAAATCTTTCCAAACTGAGAGATCTCTTCGTCAGCTACCCGGAAGCTTGGCACCTTTTTCTTTTCTGCAAACAGTTCCCTGCCTGCTTCATACCCGGTACGGACAGCAGGGGCGATGGTGCCGTCTTTCACTGCACTTCCCACTGTCTTAATCTCTATATTCTTATCCTTCAGCCCCTGAACAAGTGAAGCATCGGGACGAAATCCCAGGGAAAGCACTACTGCATCTGCAGGCACATCCGCTGCCTGATGATCTTCTGTCTTCTCTAAAAGCACTCCATCCGAACGAACCTCTTTTAAGGCATGCCCAAGGAGATACTCTGCCCCATACTTTGCCAGGCGTCCGCAGACATCCGCTACATTTGTATGATTGCATCCGGGCGCCACTTCACCAAGCATATCTACGATTGTCACTTTATTTCCACGGTCGCCGAGATATTCTGCAGTCTCCAATCCCGTCAGACCTGCCCCGATTACCACGACCTTTTTCTCTTTCAGATTTGCTTTCCCACTCAGTACTTCTTCTACGGTATAAACGTTCTCGCCATGAATACCCGGAATCTTTGAAGGTACTACGGATACGGAACCAGTTGCAATGATCACTCCGTCCGGCTTACATTCCATAATTAACTCCGGAGTTGCCTCCGTATGCAATCTGACTTCCACACCCAGACGCTCAAATTCTTCCTGGTAATAGTCTGCAATCCACTGCATCCGCTCTTTCAGGGGCGGTTTCTTCGCCAGGTTAATCGTTCCGCCCAGTTCCGATCTGCGATCCAGCAGTACAACTTTCACACCCCGCAAAGCTAATGTCTGCGCCGCACACATGCCCGCCGGTCCCGCTCCGACAACCACAGCCCGATGTCCCCTGGTATCCCGGGGCAGTCCATTGTACTTTCTCTCTCTAGCCAGTCTGGGGTTCAGAGCGCATTCCGGCGGAAGCCCTGCTGCATTATATTCATTCAGGCTTTCAAAGCAGCGCAGGCAGGAAATGCATTTACGCAATTCTTTTTCTCTGCCCTCCTGTACCTTTCTTCCCCATTCTTCATCTGCCAGCCACGCACGCCCCAGAGATACAAAGTCTTCCACTCCCTCCTCCAGGAACTTCTCAGCCACAGCCGGTTCCCGGATTGCGGACACGCCGATTACCGGAACTTTAACATGGCTCTTTACTGCCGCCAGAAGATCATGCCGCCACCCCTGGGCGAAGGAAATAGGTTCGATGCAGGTCATTCCCGTTTCGTAAAGACCGCAGCTTGCATCCAGGAAATCAATGCCCGCCTGTTCCAATGCCATGGCGATCTTAATGCCGTCTTGAATATGAATATAGTCTTCGGTTACTCCGGTCTGATTCAGAAACTCTTCCACGGAAAGGCGGACGCCAACCGGAAATTTTGCACCACATGCTTCTTTGATTCCTGAAATGATCTCCGTTATGATACGCAGACGGTTTTCAAAGCTGCCTCCATATTCATCTTCTCTTTTATTGGTATAAGGGGATAAAAACTGCTGCAGCAGATATCCGTGAGCCGCATGAAGTTCCACTCCGTCACAGCCTGCCTTCTGAACCCGCACTGCGCCGCTTATAAATTGCTGCACCAGTTGTTTGATTTCTTCTGTGGTCAGGGTGCGTGTCTCCTGCTGCAGGTATTTACAGGGTATTGCAGAGGGAGCCGCCACCGGCTGCCCGCCCATCAGCGCCGATACGGTTTCCCTGCCCGGATGATGCAGCTGAATAAAAATTTTAGTTCCATGCTTATGTACCGCATCTGCCAGTTTAGACAGCGGAGCGATATGCCGGTCTTTGGTTACCGATAACTGCCTCATAAGTCCGGCTCCATGCCCGTCATTAATTCTGGTTATCTCCGGAATGATAAGTCCTGCCCCTCCGATTGCCCTTGCCTCGTAATAGGCAATCATATCATCGGTAGGGGTTCCGTCCAGATTCGCCAGCCCGATTCCCATGGGTGACATAACCAGGCGGTTTTTCATTTCTACATTTCCAATTCTTCCTGATTCAAATAGTTTTTCATACATACCATTACCTCCTGAATTTTCAAACACGCTCTAACGTTCCAATGAACTAACCATATACCAGAAACAAATGTTTTTCAACGTGCACCATGTATGATAAATATTTGACAATTTGTGCACCATACACTATACTAAAGACAAAGCTTCGTTTCCTTCCACTGCTCCCCCTCCAAAACTTTCCGTAAAGTGAGGTAGTCCTATGACATTTCAACATTTAATCCAACAGCTGAACAATGAATTTTCCACCCATATTGTGTCCTCCAGCCAGGTATGGGAGATACAGGATATCGCCCTTCTGGATACGCGGCAGAAAGATTTTTTTCACAATACCCTGTACTTTGGTTATGATCACCAAATGAAAGACTGTAATGACTCCTCGATCCAATGTATCTTAGCCAATACCGGTAATAGTCCTGCATGTTCTGCATATTCGGGCAATTGCGCCCTGGTGGATGAAGCTTCACTGTTTGCTGCATTTAACTATGCAAAAACGATGATAGAATCAACCCGCAGCAAAGGCCTGTATGAAGAACTGGCAGCACTTGCAGACAGGACCCGATCTATGGAAGCCGTGCTGAATGCTGCTTCCATCCGCCTGGGCAATTCACTGGTGCTGAACGATATTAATTTTAAAATAATTGCTTCCTCCACCTCTATTCCTGTCATTGACCCCCTCTGGAAATCAAATATCCGCCAGGGCTACTGCAATTATGACTTTATCGGCGCTGTCCGGCTGCTGGAGCCGCTGAAAAATGCCTCCCAGACCACCGATGCAGTGGAGGTCACCTGCACGGAATCCCCCTACCGGAAATTGAGCAGTAAAGTTTTCCATAATGGGGTTCAGGTGGGATTTATCCTGATGATCGGAGGCGAAACTGCTATCCTCCCGGTCCACCGTGAAATGCTCAGTACCTTAAGCCAGGTCATCAGCTACATTCTAGCCCACTATATGCCGGATTTATTTCCGGTAACCAGCCCCCACCAGCAGCTGCTCTATGACCTGTTAATCGGCGCACCCTCTGAAGAGATTGCCCCCCGGCTTAGTGGAATCGCTTTTCCACCCAGGATGTCTGCCCTCTGCATCAGCCCCACACAATACCTGGGCAGCCGGTATCTCAAGGATCACACCGTTAAAAACCTCAAGCGCCTGTTTCCCGGCACCCATGTTACCTATCATAAAAAGAACGTGATTGCCGTAATCCCTTTAGAAGAAGACGGGGACATCAGTAGGGAACATTTAGAAAAACTTGCGGATTTTTCCAAGAAGGAACATGTTAGAATCGGAATCAGCAATGCATTTTCCCAGATAAATAATTTCATGCTCCATTATGAGCAGGCAAATTCCGCCCTTGAACTGGGTATGAAGCTGTCTCCCGGTGAAAACATCTGTTACTATCTGGATTACCAGATTTTTGACCTGTTTTCCGGCATGAAATCCCCGGAGTCCCTGGGTCGTTTCTGCCATCCTGCACTGACTCTGCTAAGACAATACGACCACAAAAATAACACGCAGTTTTATCAGACACTCTGCGCCTATCTGGACTGTGGATGCAGTATTAAATTTACATCTGAACAGCTCTACATTCACCGCAATTCACTGGTTTACCGCCTGAACCGAATCACGGATGTGTGCCGGGTTGACCTGGATGACACACAAACCTGCTTTTTACTGCGCCTGTCCTTTTTGATTGACAAATATAACGGGTTGAATCAGGAGCAGCTGATGTCCAAAATGTTTCGTTGCAAATCTCCAAATAGTGCGATATAATTACTTTAATTGCTATTCAGACAGAACCAGGAGGTGAGATGTAGGTATGAAAGACGACCAATACGAACAATTAGCCGCAGTTTTACGACCAATGTTGAAAAAAAACCTGATCCAGACATACGAAGCCTACATCAATTGCAGTAGAGCTGGTCACTATATCCGGAAAAATATCTTAAAATTAAAACACGATGATCTCACCTTAGAGAAAATAATTGCCCACGCAGTAAAGGAAGCTGCCTCTGAATCCATTGATGTGGAAGAGGCGATCCGTAAATTGCGTGAATTGCGCCGGGTTTATAAGCGAAACTGGTCGGATACCATTCGCGAAGAAGTTATGGACCCTGAGAATTTGAAGCCCCGTAACCCCCAGCTGCTTCGTAAGGAAGCCGAGGCTGCTTACGATATCAGCATTTATAAAAGAACTGACCACCGTAAATCGGTAGAAGCCCGCATGCGGGAACGATATGAAGAAATTGAAAACTGGAGGGCGGACGTAACCGCTCTGATTACAGATTTCCATTTTTATGGCGGAAAACCAGCCAAATCACAGGCTAATGCATTTATTCATGACATAGCGCTGGAATCATTGATTATTGTCAACCGTGAATTCAATGGCTCTTTGGAAGGTTACACCACAAAATTTCCTATGGTTTACATGCAGGCACCCATTTTCAACTACCGCAGTACAAATCTGGATTTTGAAGTGGAAATCCTGCAAAATGAAATCCGTCTTTTCAACAGCTATGACTTTGAGGGCGGAAACGTCCGTGTGGAAATGAGTACGGAGAACCTGGATCTTCCTTCCGTAACTTCTTCCGACACTTTAGAAGAAATCAAATCCAAATATAATATTAATACCATGACAAAGCGGGATCTGGACATGAAGGATCGTGAGATTTTAAACTGCCTCTATACCATGATGTCAGCGGAAACAGTTCGTACCAGGTTAATTACCGGAAAATTGAAAAACCTGGCAAGATTGGTATTTAACATTGAAACTCCTCGTAAAAAGCATCTGGATGATATTAAAGAAAGGATCTTTAAGCTTCAGGACTACAACTATTCCGTGACCATTACGGACAAGGAAACCGGAAAAGAGGCGGAAAAGCTTCAGTTAAATATGATCGTTACCGCACGTGTCTATGAAGACCATGGTGTTGTTTATTTTGAAGTACAGCCAAGTGACCAGATGATTAACACTTATATCCAGAAAAAATATGTCAATATTCTTTCCCAGAGTTATCGTCTGATTGATTCACCTCAGACAAAGGCCATTCTGGTTATGCTTCAGTCAGAACGATTAATGTCCTATATGAATAACAGCCTGGATGCCACATTTACTTTAAATTATTTCCGTGCCCATATGAAGCTGCCACGTATGAATCCTGCGGCTTTGAAAAAAGAGCTGGACAAACATTTGAAGATTTTAAAAGATAAGAAAATCGTTGTGGATGAATATACCATAAAACGTGCAGAAATCGATGTTCATTTTACACCTTTGGAGGACCGGGAGCTGATTGCTTACGGTGTGGAACGCAATCTTCTTGCCGAGACAAATATTATTGACGCAGAGTACACCGTAAAAGCTTAAAAGTACGACTACTTAAATGAGGTAAACCCATGAAACATTCTGAAGAATTTGATAACAGAGGCAGACGGTCCCTGCGACGTGCCCCGAACAGTCCCAGAAGAACACGTATCTCCAAAGAACCGGAAGAACGCCGGCAGGAAATTATTGAAACTGCGCTGGAACTTCTTGCTGAAAAAGGCTATGACAATACGAATGTGCAGGATATTACAGACAGAATGAATGTATCTCCCGGACTATGCTACCGCTATTTTAAATCCAAAACAGAGATATTCGCAGCCGCTTCGGAGCTTTATGCCAGTAAGGCAATTAAACAGATAAAAGTTCCCAACTCAGCGGATACCCCGGTAATAGAAAAACTTCAGATATTTATAAAACGTATTTTTGATTTTTCTATGTCACATCAGCAATTTGAATCCCGGTATCATGAAGAAACCGACATTCGGGCAATCCATTTAGACCACGTAGCGGACCAATGGTACACTCTGCTTCTGCCCATTATTGACCAGGGAACAAAAGAAGGAATCTTTCATTGCAAAGACATTCCGGCAACCACCCATTTTTTGATCTACGGTCTGGTTCACACCTTTCATAAACGGATACCCGCTGCAAAAGATACATCTGCTTACATGGAAAATTTTCTTTTATTTATATATGATATGTTTGCACGTGTACTGGAATTTCCAGTATCTTCATTTGGAAAATTATAAAACAATTCAAGCTTATGTAAATAAAAATGCACCTGTTTTCAGCTAAACTGACAGGTGTATTTTTATTTTAAAATTATGAGTGAATTTATTCATTGACAAATCCGGGAATGCATAGTATTATCTGAGTGAAGAAATTTACTCACTAAATAATAACGAAAGTAGGTGGTCTATATGGGTTTGCGGTACTCCGGAGAAAATTATCTTAAATCCATCTTTCTGCTTCATCAGGAACAGTCTGTCGTGCGCTCTGTTGACATTGCTGAACGCCTGGGATTCACAAAAGCAAGCGTGAGCCGTATGCTTAAAAATCTTGCCAGGGATGGGTTTGTCGCTGTGAATGATAACAATGTATGCCTGACGGAAAAAGGCTTATATGCGGCCGTTGGAATCTATGAACGATTTTCAACCATATTTGATTTCTTAGCTGATTTTCTGGAAATCCCCCTGGACATAGCAGCACGTGACGCCGGGGGTATGGAACACATCATCAGTGATGAAACATTGTGTGCCTTGCAGAAGCTTCTGGTTAAGAAAGGAACAGGTGATCCAAGTGATTACATATCTGATACAGTATCTGATTAAAGACAATGCGTGCATATCTAAGCCGTCTGTGCAGAAGGCATATGCAAAATTATGCAGTATAGCCGGTATCTTTTTTAATACCCTTCTTTTTCTTGCAAAACTGTTTTTTGGTACGGTCAGCTCTTCTTCTGCCATTATCGCCGATGGATTTAACAATCTATCAGATGCCCTCACCAGCGGCGCATCCTTTCTGGGCTATTGTCTCGCCGGAATGGGCGCTGGAGAAAACCATCAGTTTGGACATGGACGTTATGAATGGCTGATGGGATTTGTATCCGGTCTGGCTGTTTTTTTCATGGGCACGGCATTAGCAAAAGATTCTGTAACAGCTATACAGTCACCAATGCCAATCACGTTTAACGGACCGGTATTATTTATGCTCCTTGCTTCCATTCTCATAAAATTCTATATGTATCTTTACAACAAAAACATTGGCAAAAAAATATCTTCTGCATCCATGAAAGCTGCTGCCACTGACTGCATCAGTGATATGGCATCCACGGCTGCAATTACCTTAGCCCTGGTAACCGAGCACTTTACCGGCTGGCATATTGATGGTTGGTGTACCCTGCTGGTATCAGTATTTATCATGCTTTCAGCTATAAAGTCCATCACGGAAACGGCTGACCGTTTCATGGGACATTCACCAGACAACGGCTTTTCTGATAAAATTACAGAACTGGTTATGCAGTATCCCCAAGTTCACAGTATCCGTAACCTGACGATCCATGATTACGGCATGGGTCAATATGCAGTCTCCATGCACATTACAGGCGCTGACGGGCAAAACAGTGTTGATTTGTATACAGCAGCACAAAATATTTCCTATGATCTTTACCAGAACTTGAACTGTACTGCCACCATACAGACAGACTTTTTAGCTCCGGACAACGGTTTGCACAACCTTATAAAAAATGCAGTTGAAGATATCATCTGCTCCTTCGATGAAAATGCACGGATTAAAGATCTGCATTTTATAAACGCGGCTCCTTATACAAACGTCCTGATAACTATTTGCGGTTCCTGGAAAATCTGCAAAAAAGAACTGCAGCTCCATGAAAATATTTGTAAAGCTGTGTATTCCCTTGACAATAGCTCTCATGTAATCACTAAGTTTCTCATTGCTTCTCCGGTAAAAAAACCACTCTTAACCGAAAGTAAGCCCATTTTATAAAGGTACCTTACTTTTTTTCAAAAAGGTATTGACAAAATACAAAGGTACCTGTATTATATAAATCAAGGTACCTTTGTATTTTACTATTACTTGAACTCAGATTGAAAGGAGAACATAAATATGAGCGAACAATTTAAAGATTTAATGGAACTATTTATAAGAACAGACGCACTTCTTCACCGATATCAGGGCACTTATTTTCGAAACTTTGGACCCTTTGCCAGTCCTCATAAAGGACAGGGACGTGTACTTTCACTCTTAAAACTACAGCCTGAAATTACCCAGAAGGAGCTGGGATATCTCTTGGATATGAGAAACCAGTCTCTGGGAGAACTCCTGGGTAAACTGGAACGAAACGGCTACATCACACGCACACCATCCGAAAAAGACAGGCGGGTCATGAATATCAAACTTACTGAGGAAGGTGCCAAAGCCGCTGAACAGTTAGATGGGAAGCAAGAAGATGTAAACCAGATTTTCTCATGCCTCAGTGAGGAAGAACAGACTGTGTTAAGTGATTACCTGGAACGGCTCATCGATGCCCTGGAAAAAACATTTGAAGAAATGGGTATCCCGGAACATGAGCATGGAAGACCTTGCGGTCATCCACATTCCCATCCTCACGGCCACTCTCACGAACAGGAACGGGATTTTGGAGGGTCACAGGGATTTGGCGGTCCCTTTGCATCCAGACACGATCCCAGGGCTTCCTTTACAGGCCGTCCCGGTTTTCCGGGTACCCTGAAACGCCCGGAACGTCCTGAGGGATATGGACATGAACAAGTCCCCTGTAATGGAGAACATCCCGGCAGACAGGGGCTGAATAACTTCTCCGGCTATGGTGAGCATCCGGGCAGACATGGGCGAAATGAATTTTGCGGATACGCGATGCGCCCAGACAGACAGGGGCGGGAAGATTTCTCCGGTTACCCGGAACATCCAGGCAGACATGAGGGGGATGACTTCTCCGGTTATGAGGAACATCCCGGCAGGCATAAGCAGGATGACATCTCCGGTTATGGCGAACATCCAGGCAGGCATGGACACGAGGATGACTTCGACTTCAGATATTTCGAACAGTTCCAATCCTCTGATCGTCCGGAGGCTCCATACCGTCCGGAATTTTCCGAAAGCTTCGACTGTCCAAAACACCCGGGATGCCATGGAAACCGTTGTCCGGAATGCGATTTTGAAGAACTGAAATGTAAATACACCAGAAACTGGGAAAAGATGAGCGAAGCTGGCGATGTGGATACTGAGGCTGGCAAAACAGATACCGATACCAATGCTTGCGATACTATCACAAAGACAGACAAAGCTGATATCGAAGTTGAAACAAATACTATGACTAAGGATTCAGATATGAAAGACAGCAATAAAGAATAGCAATATGACCGTAACCAGTAAACAGTATGATTCAGGCAGTAAAGGGGTGATTTTATGTTTACTAGTATTGTATTATTTCTATATGGCATTCAGATCCTGATAAAGGATTTGATCAAAAAAAGCTGCAGACCGAAATTCAGTCTGCAGAACACTATTCATAAAATAAAACAAAGCTTTAAAAACGAATTGAACTTAATGAAAAATCTGGCAGAAAAACTGGCAGCAATTATTTTAGGAGAGCAGATGGGCATTTAGCATCTGCCCTCCTTTTAATTTGTATGATTCAATCGGAAATTTTTCTAACTTTCTGATCCATATTAAAATTACACAAAACTTGCCAAATTCCATATCCATCTATATAATAAAATCATAGGAAAGGGGGAATGACCCATCGCAAAAAGCAGGAAAAACTGTGCCTAGGCGGCGCATATGTGCCCGGATTGTGTTTGAAAATTGTGGAGGATTAAATGAAAATAACGAAAATTTCAGATTGTGAAAAAATTAATTTTATGGAACTTCTTCTTCTTGCAGATGAAGATGTAAAAATGATAGAGAAATATTTATATCGGGGTGAACTGTTTGCATTATATGATGACGGCTTAAAAAGTGTCTGCGTGGTTTCCCGGGAAAGTGATGATGTGTGTGAACTGAAAAATATAGCCACTTATGATAAATGGAATGGCAAAGGATATGGAAGCAAACTTTTAGAACATATATTTTCACATTACAGAGGTAAATACGCAGCCATGCTTGTTGGAACAGGGGACATTCCCTGGATCTTACAGTTTTACCAGAAAAACGGTTTTAAGATTTCTCACCGGATTCCGAACTTTTTCACGGATAATTACGAGCACCCCATGTTTGATAATGACATCCAGTTGGTAGACATGGTTTATTTATGTAAATGCTTGTAAACTTCTTACACTTTCAGCCGGGCAACCGGGAGAAAGTGTAAGACAGGATCGTTAAAGTTACCTGGATGTTAAGTCGGGATACCTAAGACGCCCGGTCACCTGTCATCCGATACACCCGGTCCGTAATATTCATCGTAGACTGCCTGTGGGACACAAGAAGAACGGTTCTCTCCCTGCAGGCTTCCTGCAATGATTTCAGGACAATGCCTTCATTTAAGCTGTCCAGACTGCTGGTAGGCTCATCCAATAAGAGAAAGGGAGCGTTGTGTAGAAATGCCCTGGCAATTCCAATTCTCTGACGTTCTCCTCCTGACAGTGTATCTCCCAGTTCACCCACAGGAGTATCATAGCCCCCAGGCAGCTTTTCTATAAATTCATGGATGGAAGCTTTCTTTGCTGCCGCTATGATATCTTCTCTGCTGGCACCTGGATTTGCAATTGCAATATTTGCCCCTATGGAATCATGAAAGAGATAGGTTTCCTGGGTTACATAGCTTTCCATATTTCTTAAGTCAGATGTATTAATATCCCTTACATTTTTATCTGAAATTTTAACACTGCCTTTTTGCACATCGAAGAACCGCATCAGCAGTTTTAAAAGCGTCGATTTACCGGAACCGCTTTTTCCATAGATTCCGATGATCTCCCCTTCTTTCATTTTCAGGGAATAATCCTTTAAGATCTCTTCTTTGCCATAGGCAAAGGAAACCTGCCTGCAGCTGACGTTGGAAAATCCGGTTGCTGCTTTTCCCGTTACTTCTTTGATCTCCGGTTCCTCTTCTAAAAGTGATAATACCCGCTCCCCGCTTGCCAGTGTCTGATTCAGATTATTGGACAGGCTTGATAACGCCGCAACAGGTCCAAAGGAACCCATCATAGCAATGGTGCAGATAATGACTCCGGTAAAATCGCTGTATCCTGAAGTGTAGGCAAACAGCATCAGGAAAAGCATGCCAAAAGAAAATAAAAGGATCACCAGATTGGTAGCCGATCTGGAACCGCCCTCCATTTTCTGCAATTCTTCCTGCTCCTTTGATAATTTTTCTGACTGTGCTCTCATTTGTTTCTTTTGCTCGTCACCTCGCCCATATTGAATGGTTTCATGCAGCCCCCGGAGATTATCCAGTACAATACTGTTCATCTCTCCCAGATCATTGCGGTATTTCATACCTCTTACGGAACCCCGCTTCGAATTCCAAAGTGGAAGCCAGACTCCCACTGCCAGGTAGCCAGCCAGTGCCAGGATTCCTGCCGGAAGATAAAAGTATCCAATAAAAACTGCCATAAACAGAGATGTTAAAAATGCAATGGCGATGGGTGATATGGTATGCGCATAAAATACCTCCAGCAGCTCAATATCACTTGTTATAATGGAAATTAAATTTCCTTTATCTTTGCCTTCCAGTTTAGCCGGCGCCAGTTTTCTGAGGGCTGAGAATACTTTGTGGCGGATGATTGCCAGCAATTTAAATGCAATATAGTGGTTACAAGCCTGTTCCCCATAATGAAGGATTCCACGACAGATAGCAAAGGCGATAAGCAGACCAAAAGTAACGGTCAACGAAAGCAGATTCTTCTCACCCAGGCCATGGAGAATGCCCACTCCTGCAAGTATTGTCAGAAAGATCGCAAAGAGATATCCCACCACACCCAGGAAAATAGCCGCTGTCATCACATGAAGGAGTGGTTTGACCAGACCGATCAATTTCCCCATAATTTTAATTCCGCTTCTACGATGCATACTCTGCTCCTTCCTTTTGTCGGTAATGTTCCAACTGCTGTTGATTTTCGTAAAGTTTTGCATAAACTCCGGCATTTTCCAGTAAATGCTCATGGGTTCCGGATTCAGCAATTTTCCCGCTCTGAAGCACATAGATGTAATCCGAGGGAACTACATTCTGCAGCCTGTGCGAAATCAGCAGAACGGTTTTTCGTCCGGCAAGTCCATAAATAACTGACATAATCCGTTCTTCACTCTCAACATCTATATTAGACGTTGCCTCATCAAAAATATAAATTTCCGAATCATGGAGCAACGCTCGTGCCAGTGCCAGTCTCTGCTGCTGCCCACCTGAGAGGTTAGAAGCTTTTTCCTGAAGCTTCGTCTGCAATCCCTCACCGGAATATAAGAATTCATACAGATCCACATCTTTTAATACCTGATCCATCTGTTCTTTGGACGCCCTGGGATTACCCATTGCCAGGTTTTCTTCAACCGTACCTTTAAACAAATAACTGTTTTGCCCGACCATGGTAATATGTGACATCAGACTTGCTTCTGAAATTTCCGAAAGTTCCGTGCCTCCTATGGTAATGCTGCCTTCATAACCTTTATTTCTGCTGGTCAGAATCGCTGCCAGGGTGCTCTTTCCACATCCCGAATTACCTACCAGAGAAACAATACTCCCTTTGGATATATTCAGATTAATATGATCTAAAATCTTACGCTCACTGTTGTAACAAAATCCTGCATCTTTGAATTTTATAGAATGCTCCTGCTCCGGTACTTCTTTTTCCCCTGTTTTTGCTTCCGGCAGATCCAAAAGCCGGAACATCTTGTCACTGGCTGCCATTCCATTCATTGCAATATGAAAGAAAGATCCCAGGACACGCAGGGGAATAAAAAATTCAGCAGCCAGTAATATCAGGGTAACCGTCCCGGCTAAACCAATATTACCTCCTATATATTCACGGACTGCTACGATCATACCAATTGCAGCGCCCCCATAAGCTACCAGATCCATCACGCTGATGGAATTCAGCTGCATGGTCAATACCCGCATGGTAATGCGGCGGAACTGCTCTGACTCTTGATCCATTTCTTCTGCTTTTTTCCCGTCAGCCTGATAAATCTTAAGGGTTGTAAGTCCCTGAAGATTTTCCAGAAAACTGTCACCAAGTTCCGTATAAGATCCCCAGTATTTATTCAGAAGCTTTTTTGCAAATTTCTGAACGCCCATTATGGATGCCGGAATAAGCGGCACACAGACAAGCAGTACAATACATGCTTTTAAACTGATAAAGGACAATACCGCAAATAAAGTCAGCGGTGCCAGCAGGCTGTAAAAAAGCTGCGGCAGGTATTTTCCGAAATATATTTCCAGCTGCTCCACACCTTCAACCGATACCTGGACTACCTCAGCAGTTGAGATCTTTTCCTTATAGGAGGCTCCCAGACGCAGTAGTTTTTCATAAATTTTCTCTCTGATCGTGATCTTTACATCCCTGCTTGCGCAAAAGGATGCTTTTGCGGCAAGCCTGTCACAGCCAAACCGAATGAGTATAGATGCCGCTAAAATACAGACACTCACTGCCAGAAGAGTCGTGTCAAGCATCCCCAGATATGTCTTTTCAATTAAATTTCCAATGGTTATAGCTGCCGCTATATTAGCAATGAGAGCCACCCACTGCCATAAAACATTTTGAACAATATATTTTTTCGATTCCGCCAGCAATCCGACTAATCTTGTTTTAATCATGGCGTTTTGCCTCCTTATTTTTTTCTCTCAGGGTACACCACAGATGGTGCAATGCCATAAACGGATGGTAAAGAAGCATTCTGGGACCGGAAAACCGCATTACATCCCGAATCTTCTCCCGCATTTCTGACTGGTAACAATGTACCCGGCAGTTACTGCAAAACGTCTTATTTTCCATAAACGGGCATCTCTGTATTTTTTTCTCCGCATAAGCCAGAAGTTCCTGACATTCGGGGCACAGGATTTCCCCCTTGCTCTTGACGTCATTGCCCACTTTATGATTTTTTCTGCAATATAGACGAATCATCATACTGACTGTTTCCTGTTCCCGGAGACGCTTTTGTTCTCCCTTGCTGCATTTCGCTGTCATATTAATCTGTTAACTCCGTTCTGTCTGCTCCATAATCCATGTTCCTTTTGTCTGCACCATAATCCAGGTTCTTTTTATTGCCCGGTATGGTTGCAATCCGAAAGAAAAAGTAATAATATTTGAAGATTACCAGCAGGACAATGACAACTCTTCCTGGTATATTATGCATCATAAAAAATGCAAGTGTCAGCATTGCGGATACCGGTAAAAGGATGAAAAGCTTTGTTTTAAGTGTCATCGCCCGATTTTTAATAAAGCTGTCCAGATGCTTTTTGTAAAGTCCTGTATTCATGAACCAGTCATGAAACCGCTTGGAACCTTTTGCAAAACAAAATGAGGCTACTAACAAAAATGGTGTGGTGGGCAGTATTGGCAATATCACCCCAATCGCCCCGATTCCCAGACTTAAAAATGCAAGTATCAGCCACAGTAATTTAAATGGATTTCTTTTCATATACGCCTTCCTTCCTTTTCCAAACTTATTATACTTCTTTCGTTTTCCGAATTAGCAGAAGCTAACTTATCTACGCTATAGTTATATATTACGAAACGAAAACTGTCAATGTGAATAAAAAAGTGTTGCATGCGCGCAACATCATCTGAATCAGACTAAAATCACTGATGATTTCAACATCTGACTGTTGTGCAAGTGCAACACCACGAATTTTATTGATAAACTTTCTCACCTTAGCAGCAGGCAGTATCCAACATTTTCGAACATAGTCTAATACTACATCCAGCTGGATATTGTATTAAATATATAATACCAAAACTGCAGTACTTTCCGGCATGTTAGATTCTTCTTCATTGCAGGTCATGGTCAGATGCACTGCCCCCTGGAGAATATTGCTTTCCTGGATATAAGTAAAGGTAATTGCAGACAGGGGAATCCGTACTTTATTATTCTTGATCCTTGCCAGCCTGCATATTTCATCTTCCTTGTATTTCATGGTCTGCATCCGTCCTCTAAGGGAGGCGGCTGTATGGGAAACAGGCATTTCCACATCCAATGCCGTAAGTTCCAGATAACCATCCCTTTTCCTGCAGCTCATATGCCCCGGATGATGAAATGCCTGGTTTGCCATAGATATTCTGCCCGGAATCCGGTCCTTTTCCCGATAGAACGTGAATGATATATCATAGTCTCCCACCGCTAAGTAATCACTTAGTTTTCTTCCATTAAACGTCTGTACGTGCTCTTCACCGGACTTTAGCGAATCGAATGCCTTATGAAGAATGCCCAGCTTTCTCAGAACCTGAACCGTTTCCTCACTGCATGCCTCAATAATACACGCCGCCTGATCTTCGGCATGGGCAGAATCCATCCCTTCTTTTTGCAGCCACAGACTAATTTCTTCCCGCTTCCTGCCGTACTCTTCCAGTAACATTTCACCGGAGGGCGTAAATTCAAAGTCCTCTGTGAGGATATTCTTAGATACACATTCTCCATAAAAGCGGGATAAGGTAGAAGCATTTACGGATAATTCCTCACCTAGTTTTCGGAGTCCCGGCCTGCCTTTACGCTGCCGATGTTTCTGTAAAATCTGCAGAAACTCATACTGCTTTCTGGTAAACTTGTACTCTGCACTTTTCTCATTTCGGTTCATGCCTACTCACTCCTTTCCCGTCACACCCAGTGTATCCACCATCTGTAAATCAGTGCTCCATCCAGACAGAAACTATAGTAGCAGTGCTGATACTATAGTTTCTGTCTGGATGGAGCACTAGATTCATAAACGCATCTATGATTCTGATCAATTCATTTCCTGTACAACTACTATCATAACACGCAATTAAATTATTACAATGTTGAAAATGAGATAAATTATCAACTAAATATTTTTCTTATAACTTTTACAAACAGCGATAAAATAAATGCCATATAGTATAAAATGCAGCCCTGCTGCGCTGGCTATCGAACCCCAAATCCATCCCCTTCCCGGAATAACAGGAAAGGTAAATGACTCTGGCTGCATGACATTCATAGAGATAAATACCAGGCTGCTGCTGATTATGACAGCCGGAATCAGAGGAAGCAGAAAAAATGCAGCCAGCTGTTTGTTCACAGTTTGATTGACTTTCCCTGCATTCATGCCGATATGCCTTAAAATATCATACTGCTTTTTATTTTTTTCAGAATCGCTTAAAATCTGTGTTACCAATATGGTGGCACCAGTGACGATAAAAATAAGTGCCAGATAAAATAGCGCCACCATGACAGAATACACATTCGCATACGACTTTTTAAATGCCGACCTGCCTGAGATATAATCCTTATCCACCTTCGCCATGCTGGTGGCATAGTTGCCCATTTCACTGGAAGATATCAACATATTTCGATTAAGAATCTCTAAGTTACTATCCTGACTGCACAGCTTTTCTAATGCCATACTGCTGACCTGCCTGTCGGTTTGCACCGAATAAACCTGATAGACCACTGACAGCTTCTCCACCATATTATCCGGTGCAATAATGATAAAATCCAAGCCGTTTCCATAGGCATCCGCCTGATTAAAAGGAGCCGTATTTATACTTGCCAGCTCCATCGTCTCACCGTTTATGGAGATCCCACGATGAAGTAATTCGCTGTATGCATCCTGAAGTGCCGCTGTACAATGGATCATATATTCATTCTCTTGAAGCTTAGGAGCCTCTATATCAAGCATATTACAAAGGGCACGGTAGTCACTGTATTTCATGAAAGTATCATACTGATACTCTACATATATATCCTGGGGCAAACTGCTGTATTCGGCAGCAGCCTCTTTTCGGATATCCTGAAAGGTTCTGCTCTCATTGTGATAGACATTATAGGAATGATCTGCTGTCACCGATGCTTCCTCTTCTATGCTGCTGCGATAATCCGACAAACGACTTTCCGGATTTTTGCTTAAAATGACGATATCAAATACATTCAATTCTATGGATCTGCTGGCTATTTTATTTACGGAAACGGCAACTCCCATAGCCGTCAGTGCCAATGTAAAGAGTATACATATCATGCTCAGCGTCATACTTAGGGATGCTATCTTAGATGTAAAAGAACGGAGTAAAAAAAGCCTGTTTTTGCTGTATTTTATATTCTCCCTGCCGCCAAATACCTTTGCCAGAAACCCCGGAACGCTCTGAAAAAAACCAAACAGAAAAAGCACGATTAATGCCAGGCCTAACAAGACATCATACCCTTTTCCAATGGGCATATAAATAAACAATCCGATTCCAGCCACACCGCAGATAAATGATATGAGAAATACAAACACCATCCACCCTGCATTCTCCAAACGTGATTTCTCATTTCTTTTTTCATAATACAGTAAATCATACAGCTTCATTTTACGGATCGATCTGCCATTTCTCCACAGTGCAAAGATAAAAATCAGCAGAAAATAGAATCCGGTTAATGCAATTGCCCGCAAGGAAAAGGAAATTGAAAACTGGTAATCTGCCCCGAACAGATTCAAGATAATAATTTTCAGGATTTCAGAAATCAGGTATCCAAATAATGTTCCGCAGACAAATGCCATCCCGCAGATCAGGAAATTCTCTTTAAAGAATAATCTTGAAATATCTTTATTCGATATTCCCAGAATCATATAAGTACTTAATTCTTTACTTCGTTTCTTCAGCATAAAGTTCGTCATATAATGGACCAGCCAGCCCAAAATAAACACGATTAAAATCGAAATCATAATAATCATATAGAATAAAATTTCCAGTTCAGGCAGGCTGGAAACCGTATCGGAAAAAATAAGTGCATTAAACCCGTACATAAAAGAAACGGTACAGGTAATTGTAATGAAATAGATCATATACTCCCTTGCCTGCCGCTTTGCATTCCTTATGGAGAGCTGTTTCAGCATGGAACATCACCTCCCAGTAAAGAGAGCACATCGAGTATTTCATGATAGAATCTGGAACGCGTTTTCTCACCTTTCCATATTTCATTAAAGATCTTTCCATCCTTTAAAAATAAAATGCGGTTTGCATAACTGGCGGAAAATGCATCATGGGTTACCATGAGAATTGTCGCTGTCATCTCCTGATTCAATTCTTCCATTACCTCTAACAGCCTGAAGGCTGATTTGGAATCCAGCGAACCGGTAGGTTCATCAGCCAGTACCAGTTTCGGTCTGGTAACAACGGCTCTTGCACAGGCACACCGCTGCCGCTGTCCTCCGGATACCTGGTAAGGAAATTTAGGCAGAATGTCCTCAATCTGCAGCCGCCCTGCTATTTCCATAACACACCTGGTAATTTCTTTTGGTTTCATCTCCTTTATCGTCAGCGGCAAAGCTATATTTTCCTCAATCGTCAGGGTGTCCAGCAGATTGTATTCCTGAAAAACGAACCCCAGATTATCCCTGCGAAATGCTGTAATCTCCTCTTCCTTAATCGTGGTAATATCCTCCCCATCTAAGAGAATTTTACCTGAAGTGACCGTGTCGATAGTGGAAATGCAATTGAGCAGTGTCGTTTTCCCGGAACCGGAAGCCCCCATGATACTGATAAATTCTCCTTTTTCCACGCCAAAACTGACTTTATTTAATGCCTTTGTAATATTCGTTTTCGTACCATAATATTTTTCAATATATTCTACCTGCAACAGCATATCATTACTCCTTTTCCATTTGTTTCCCGGGTTGCTGTTATTGTAACAGTAATTTTGCTGCTGTTGTATACAGAATGCTTTATTTTAACTTACAAAATTGAAAGAATCATCACTGCCTCTGCAAATAATCTCCTTTGGGAAAGAAAAGTGTGACAGCCGTATACTCCCCCAGGACAGATTCCACAGAAATTTCTATTCCCAGTTTTTTGCAGAGTTCTCTGGAAAGATACATTCCAATCCCGGTAGAATTGCGGTTAACCCTGCCATTGCTGCCGGTAAAGCCTTTCTCGAATATACGTTTCTGCTCACTTTCTTTTATCCCCATCCCATTGTCACGGATCGTAAGAGATACCCCCTGAGGTGCCTGATTTGCCATAATATCGATTTGCAGAGAATCCTCTTTCCTGTATTTTATACAATTAATGATCACCTGATTTATGATAAATTCGATCCATTTCTGATCCGTATAGACGCAGGCATGAACCTGTTCTGTATTTACAAGAACGCGGTTAGAGATTAACAACTGCTTATTTCTGGCAAGCACATTTTGGACTGCTGCGTGCAGTTGTGTTTCTTTTATCATATAATCTTTTTCTACGCTTCCCATTCTGGCATAATAAAGTACTCTTTCCACATCCGTTTCGATCTGCTCAACCTGGGTAAGAATTTTCCTGGACTGGTCCGTCTTATGATTTTCACATATCAGCTTTGCCCCGGTAATGGGAACCTTTATTTCATGGATCCATTTTTCAATAAAGTCCCGGTATTCTTCATTTTCACGCTGTGCCTGGGATACTTCATCTGCCATTGATTTCATAGCTTTTTTCATAATTCGGAAATAGATACCGCCCTCTTTTGATACAGGCATCTTCGCTATTTCCCCAGTCAGGTATTTCTTATCCAGCGTATCAGCCAGGGAAACTAACTCATCATAATATTTTTTCCGGTACCGGTAATCCGGCAGAAAATAGAAAAACAGTATGGTCAGCCAGCATAATATGGTAATGGCAATCTCTCCGATACCATTTCCAATTAAATATAAAAAAATGGATAACCCAAACATACAGGCTGCATTTAACAGTAAGGCCCCCGATCTGTCTGTAAGATATTCTTTTAATCTCATACTTTATAACCCATTCCTCTTTTCGTCTGAATAAGATCCCTGACATTTATCTGGTTCAGCTTATCCCGGATTCTTGTCATGTTCACACTTAAAGTATTATCATCTATATGGATTTCATTATCCCACAAATATTCGATCAGTTCCATGCGGGAAACCACTTTCTGGCTGTTGGTAAACAGATAATAGAGAATTTTCAATTCTGTTTTGGACAGCTCTGCCTTCTGATCCTTATGCTGAATCACTGCAGATACCGGAAAGAGTTTTACCTCCTGACATTCTAAATATTCCATAGGGGCGCTGGTGCTGCCCGTTCTTCGAAGCAGCAGTTGAATCCGCGCCAGAAGTATGGGAATATTGTAAGGTTTCGTTATATAATCGTCACCGCCCAGGGTCAATGCCTGCAGCTCATCAAAGGGGGTATCTCTGCCTGTAATAAAAATGATGGGAACCGATGAGAAGCTGCGGATGGAAGAGCATAAGCGAAAGCCATCCTGTCCCGGCAGGTTGATATCCAGCAGTATCAGATCCGGATTGTACGTTTCTATTTCACTTATACAGTCCTCAAAATCACGGACCGCTTCAGCCAGATATCCTGCATTTTTTAACAGAATGGTCAGTTCTTCCCGGATCACAAGTTCGTCTTCAATAATTAGTATTTTATTCATTGCTACCTCCGATTTGTGCTTCTTTTTACAATATACACTATTCGAAGGACAATATCTACCTTTTTACATAATCTCATATTTTCTCAGCTTTTGCACATTTTCTATATCAGTATGCCAGATATTTAACTGTAATGGTTTTGATAAATTCAGGCAATAGATTTCCAGAATCGACTTGGCATCAATGATGTATCTGCCGGATATGAGATCAAAGCTTCCATCCATTTGTGATATATCTTTTATAAAATTTTTGACTTCCCCGATGGATTTTAATTCAATATAAATTGTTACCATAAATTTATTCCCCTTCTTTCCTCATTCTTCTTTCTTATTACCATATCTTTGCCTGCAAGTTTTTTAAGTATTCATTATCGCTGCTATTTCAGAAACCGCCAACATTTTTATGTAGGTCAGGATCTAACTGTCGCAATGACTAATCACATACAATTTACAGCTGTGATAAAAATATTATAAGCAAAAGAAGTCTATAATTCCATGACTCCGATTAATCAATTTAATTGACTATAAGGAAACTATTTTATATAATGTAAGAAAAGAAAGGATAAAATATATGGAGTATGAACAGATCTTGCAGGAACTAAAGGAATGGAAGAATGATGAATGCCTGTTTCGGGACTTTGCTCTGGTGAAGCAAAACAAAATCTCACTGGATTCTTTTTTAGAGATTTATCAGTACGATGTATCGGGTATAAATATGGTAATGCACCCGGAGAAAATTGCTTCTTTTCGTTCCGAAGATGAATTTATAAGTACCGGGCGCAATGTATCTATTGTGAAACATCCACGTTACTTTCCGCTTTTCTATCATGAACACGGATTTTTTGAAATGATTTATGTTATATCCGGCAATTGTATCCAGCACTTTCAAGAGAAGAAAATTATTTTATCCAAAGGGGATTTATGTCTGCTTGCACCCGGGGTCATGCATGGAATCGAAGTATATACCGACAGTATCATACTCAACATCCTGATACGCTATACCACATTTCTTGATATTTTCATCAATACGGTGAGAGACAAAACTCAGATTTCACATTTTTTTCTGGACAACATCTATTCCCGTAAAAAGGTGCGCTATCTGATGTTTCAAACACAAGGAGATGCTGTGATCCGAAACTATATACTGGATATGTACAGGGAACAGCGCAAACCGGATGAATATTCGGACCGGATAATATGCAGCCTGGTGACGATTTTCTTTACCCAGCTGATACGCAGACACCAAAGTACGCTGGAAATCCCTAAATCTCATAAAGATGACTGTGAAACCTCCATGATCAACTACATCATTAATGAATATAAAAATGTTTCCATTGACCAAGTTGCAGAACATTTTCATTACTCACGGCAATATTGCTCAAAGTTAATCAAAGAAGTTACCGGCTATACCTTTTCAGAATTATTAACTAATATTCGGATGCAGCAGAGCGAAAATCTGCTGGTTTTCACTTCTATGAGTATCGCAGATATCAGCGACAAAGTAGGATATAAGAACCCGGAGACCTTTATCCGCATGTTTAAAAAGCGCATGCGCGATACGCCAAGCCATTATCGGAAACAAAACTCACAAACAGGAATTAAAAAAAGGGTGCCCAAATAGTGAAGAACAGTCTTTTCCTGTTCCCCCTGTTCGGGTACCGTCTCTTTGTCTGCGTAACGGTCTAATTTTCCGGCAATTCTTTCTTCTCTGAGGGCAGACCATAATGCTCTCTGACCTGGCACTCAATTTCTTCTAAAATCAGAGGATTGCTTCCCAGATAATCTTTCGCGCTCTCACGCCCCTGGGCAATTTTTGTTCCCTGATAGGAATACCAGGAACCGCTTTTCACTACTACTCCGATTTCAGACGCCAGGTCCAGGATATCCCCTTCTCTGGATATTCCCTGACCATAAATGATATCAAATTCTGCCTCTTTAAAAGGAGGTGCAATCTTATTCTTCACAACCTTCACTCGGGTTCTGTTCCCAATACGTTCTCCGGCACTTTTAATTATATCTATTTTCCGTACATCCAGCCTGATCGAAGCATAGAATTTTAGTGCCTTACCTCCGGTTGTTACTTCCGGACTTCCAAACATAATTCCGATTTTCTCCCGGAGCTGGTTAATAAAGACAACGATACAATTTGATTTGCTGACCACCGGAGTCAGCTTTCTGAGTGCCTGAGACATCAATCTGGCTTGCAGCCCCATGAAAACATCTCCCATTTCACCGTCAATTTCCTGTCTTGGGACCAATGCTGCAACAGAATCAATTACCACAATGGCAACCGCATTGGAACGCACCAGCGTCTCGGCTATTTCCAATCCCTGGTCTCCACTGTCCGGTTGTGAAATATAGAGTTCGTCCGTATTTACACCAATTTTTTTCGCATATACCGGGTCAAGTGCATGTTCCGCATCTATAAAAGCTGCAATTCCACCCCGTTTCTGCACTTCGGCAATCATGTGCAGGCTGACAGTGGTCTTCCCGCTGGACTCAGGTCCAAAAACTTCAATGACCCTTCCTTTTGGTATTCCGCCCAGACCTAATGCAATATCAAGACTTAAAGCGCCTGTAGGTACCGTCTCCACCGACATTGCTTTTGCGTCACCTAATCTCATAACAGAGCCAATACCAAAGTCCTTTTCAATCTTTCTGACTGCCTCATCAAGCGCCTGTAGCTTACCAGCTGTTGTCATATGGTTACCTTAATCTTCCTAAGGGCATCTGCTTTTTTCTTCTTAGCCAGAGCCAATTTTGCTTTTCTGTTTTCCATGCGTCTTAAATCCTCAATTGCTTTTTGCTTCATTCTTTTTTCTTCTTCTAACTTTTCACGTTCTTCTCTTATTAAAACCGCCTGTTTATAACATTCATCCTGCAATTTTTCATCTTCTAATACCATTAGGTTTTCAAAAACATAGGGAAACACAAATGTTTTACTTTCATTCATGCCTGAAAACTGAATTTTAATCTTCAGGGGATTATTCTCTGTGATAACACCCTTTCCAAAGTTTTTATGATACACCTTCTCGTTTTTTAATGATCTCATTTATCCGTTCTCCATTTCAGCCACTATGGCTTATTCTTTATTATCTTATATTAACACATAAAAAATGAAATTGTCAGTGTTTTCTGTAAATAATTAATTTTCGTTAAATATTATGTGTTTACATACTTATTAACTTGTGCACTTTGTCTATATATACTTATATTACTGTCTACAATCAATTCACGGTATTTTCCAAAATATCTGTCCATGTACGTTATACTGAAAGTATTTCATATTTTTTTTTAAAATTGCTTTCTGACAGCTGTGCGTCACACTCAAATCCATGTAAGGTACCACTTCTTATCTTTATCATAAAAACGGCGGCATTGAAATATAAATATACTTCAACGCCGCCATACAATCTTATTTATTTATGAAATCCTCTTTATTTAAGTCTTACGCAATATTCAAACCACTTAAAATCTGCTCCCCTAACACACTTCTTTCCGTTTCCGGAAGCAAACATTCCTATATAATTCCCGGTAAAAACACCTCCGGCTTCAGTAGTCAGGTATGTCGTTTCCCCTCTTCCAATTTCATTAAACTGTGTACCGTCCAGGCTATATCGGAAAATGTACATTTCTAAATCCGCTTCTACTTCCAGAAATAATTGCACACTGCTGCAGGAAATCTTATTTTCCGTCTTCCACAGGCTTCCAATCTGCCTGCGAAACAGGATACAGTCTTCCCCCTCCTGCCTGGTCACTGCAATTTCATAATGATGGCGGTTATTCATATAAACAGTAAGTCCTGCCTCTTCCTCATCCTGCTCTCTTACAAAATGTAATTCTGTCCTGGCTATGCAGTTGTGATGCTCCTGCCTTCGTCCGATCCATGCAATATTATCCGCTTTTGAAAGTGCATTTTCATTGCCATACAGGGTAAGTCCTCTCCCGGAAATAACATTCCATAACTGAGGGCAGGGGTTATATATAAAATTCCATGCAAAATCAAGCTTTTCGGAATCGAATGTATCTCTGACTGTAAGGGTTTTCTGCTGATAAGTATTCATATCCGTACAGCCCGGCAGACAGTCTGTTTCTACTTCCTCTTCCACCACTCCCTTATTGCCCATCACAGGCCAGCCCTGTTCATCCCACACCATAGGTACAAGCATCGTTTCTCTTCCCAGGTTATGCCGGAATGGATAGGAAAGCGGACGGATTCCAAGGCAAACAGCCCACCAGTTCCCATTCTGGTCCTGGGTAATATCTCCATGGCCAATCGCCTTCAGGGATGTTCCTCTGCTCCTGTTTGTCAATACCGGATTACCGCAGTATCCTTCATAGGGTCCCCATATATTCCGGCTTCTGGCAGCCGTCAGCATATGGCCATATTCTGTACCCCCTTCTGAGATAAACAGGTAATACCAGTTATTGATTTTATAAATATGGGGGCCTTCCGGACAACAGCCGCCGGTCCCGCCCCAAATGTACGATTTCTCTGTCTTTCTTTTGCCTGTCACGATATCAATCTCGCACATATAGATCTCGCCATGGGTTCCGCAGTAATAGACTTTTCCATCATCATCAAAAAACAGAGACGGATCAATTCCGGGACAGTCCAGCCAAATGGGATCTGACCATTCACCGCCCGGATCTGTAGTCCATACGATAAAATTTTGTTCATTTCCTCCGCTGTCTGTTCCATAGGAAATGTTCGTGGTTATTACATAGAAGATCCCCTCATGATATCGGATAGTGGGTGCATAAATACCGGTACTGTTTGGAGCACCTTTATAAAGAGTCAGCTGCTCATTTCTGGTGATGCAGTGTCCGATCTGGTCCCAGTGCACCAGGTCTTTGCTGTGGAATACAGGTATCCCCGGAAAATACTCAAAGGAACTTGTCACCAGGTAATAGTCCTCTCCTGCCCTGCAGATGCTGGGATCGGGATGAAAGCCCGGTATAATTGGATTTTTGTATTTCATATCATCTCTCCATTTCAAATATATTTTATTTGTCAAAGCAATGAATGCAATTCATTCCTATAACTGCATAAATAGAAACACAAAAATCATATCATAACACTCTTTCGTTTAACACCGGAACAATTACAGCTGTTTTACCGTACTTTTTATACCATCCTTTGAAATGGCAGGTGCTATTCCTCCATAACACTGTGAAGACCAACTACACTGTCAACAGGAAGAGAAAAGACAATGGTACGGGATTTGGTGGATAACCCTGCCCGTTCCATAATCGCCTTCATAATATTAGCCTTATCCCGTTTTTTCGCAACGATATAAATCATATCTTTTTCATCGGCAATGGATACTCCAAAGAATTTTGATACAAATTCACTTTCGCTTCCTTTTGCATGAATAATGGTTCCGCCTCCGGCTCCTGCGCTGCGGGCTGCCTCCATGACTACATCCGAGCTGCCCCTTTCTGATATGGCGATAATCAGGGCATAGGGCATCTCATTTATATGAATTGTTTCTTCTGACTGCATAGTTCTTTCCTCCATAAGATATTTCATACTGGAAATGCCTCCGATGCTGTCTAACGGGATCGTAATCGCAATTCCACTTCCAGGCATGTCGATGCCCATTTCTGACACCAGTTTCTTCAATAATCGTTTTGAAAGGTCTCCCGACACAACCACCTGCATCATGACTTTTTCCGAATCTTCGATTCCCAGATAATCGAGTACTTTTTGCTGTGCTGTACCGTTGCACAGTGTACCAAATTGTGAATGAACCTCATATTTTTTGAAGAAATCGATATAATCCTCTTCATATTCACGCCTAACAATTGTAATCAATAAATAAATATCACTCATCATTTTTCCCCTACAGTTCGATAATCTCTTCTACATCCAGTGATTCTGTTTTCTTTTCCCCGTCCTTGTCTTTCGTCTTAAACTTGAAATATAAACCAAGCAGCTGGATGGTTATTAATGGAGTCATGGCTACCATAGCTACTACCCCGAATGCATCTGTAATTACATTGCCTCCCGCTGCAGTACAGACGCCCATTGCAAGGGGAAGCAGAAATGTGGCTGTCATCGGTCCCGATGCAACACCGCCGGAGTCAAAGGCGATTGCCGTAAATATGGGCGGTACAAAAAAGCTTAATACACCCGCCAGCAGATATCCTGGAATCAGCATATACATGATTGGTATCCCGGTAATGATCCGCAGCATAGACAGTCCCACGGATATGGAGACACCGATAGCCAGACTCTTACTCATTGCTTTAATCGGAATCACACCGGAAGTCAGTTCATATACCTGTTTATTCAGTACATGCACCGCCGGTTCTGCCGCAACAATAAAGTAACCAAGCACCATGCCGATTGGTATGATAATCCAGCGGTAGCTAAGGGAACCAAGCTCTTTGCCAAGGTAATTGCCTACGGGCATAAAGCCTACATTCACACCGGTTAAAAACATTACAAGCCCCAGATATGTATAGACCAGCCCCGCACATACCCGGATCATCTGCGTCTTGTTCATTTTCCTTCTGACCATCTGAAATACGGCAAAGAATAAAGTAATGGGCAGAAGCGCTATTCCAACCTCTTTAAAATAGGTAGGAAATGCATGTTGAAACAGCTGCCACATCTGGCGGGAATTTTCAGTATCCGGAATTGCAATCCGTGTATAGGTTCCGCCGTCTGTCTGGTAAACCATACCCAGAATCATAATTGCAAGAATGGGACCCACAGAGCAGAGGGCAACCAGACCGAAGCTGTCTGCATCTGCATTCTTATCACTTCTTATCGCCGCAATACCCGTACCGAACGCCATGATAAAAGGTACTGTCATCGGTCCGGTCGTCACACCGCCAGAGTCAAATGCAACCGTTAGAAAATCGCCCGGAACAAAAATGGAAAACAAAAATACTGCGGCATAGAGTCCGATCAGAAGATAAGAAAGCCTGATCCGAAACAGGATACGAAGCATGGCAACCACCAGGAAAACGCCTACCCCCACAGCAACCGCACCTACGATAACTCCATTTTGGATAGAGGGTACCTGTTCCGCCAGAACCTGAAGATCCGGTTCTGATATGGTAATGATACTCCCTACCATAAAACAGATAAACAGGATTAACCAGAATTTCTTGGATTTTGTGGTCTCCGCACCTACATACTGCCCGATGGGCGTCATCGCGAGGTCGGCTCCCAGTGTAAAAAATCCCATGCCAATAATCAATAATACCGTTCCTACAACAAATGCCATTAGAATACTGTTTAGAATAGGTACAATGGTAAAACAGAGGAAGAAAACAATACCCGCAATTGGCATTACAGATGTCAGAGCCTCTTTAAACTGTTCCAGTAATATGGTTCTGTGTTTTTTCATGCATACTCCTTGTAGAAATCTAAGTGATTGAACTCGTTCAATCACATCTATGGTTACTATTATAAATTATTATACATGAAGGAGCCTTATTTGGATACTCGTTTTAAAACAATTTTCAAAATATATCCATATAAAGCCAATGTATGGAAAAAACGTCAAAAAATATTTTTATCAATAATAATTATATATATGTATATACTATCAACAGTAACTGAAATAGAATCTGTACAAATTTTATTTATGGAGAACAAGAATACGATGCACGAATATAAACTGGTTAGGAAAGAAATCTTAAAAGACTGCAGCAGTAAAAAGCTGAAAGAACTGGAGTTTCAGGATTTAGAAGCTTTGTTAAATGATTATGCATCAAAGGACTGGCGGCTGCTCACGGAATTTACGGACCTGAACGGTGGCAGTGAATTACCCGGGTATTATGTATTTGTATTTGAGCGGGAAATTATAGAAGCATGTTGAGATAGCGGCATGCTTTTTTAATTGCGGTTTTTCCACATGAACAAGGGCTGGTGATTTCTCACCAGCCCCAAAGGGATTAAAACATACGAAGAATTATTTTACTGCATTAGTTTATCACATCACCTCAATAAAGTCAAGGGTGAATTTGATATTTTTCCACAAGTTTTTCACATGTTATTTATTATCTGGCATTTCACCTGAAACAGCCAGCCTCCCACATTGCCGCATACTTTCCTCCTTTTCTCTACAATTCCTCATGGGAACCTGCTTCTGCAATTTTTCCATCCGCCGCCACCATAATCTGATCTGCATTTTTTACAATAGACAAGGTATGGGCAATCATGACCACTGTTTTCTTATTTTTCAGCAGATTGGCAATCGCCTGTTTTACGGCTAATTCATTTTCAATATCCAAAGATGCAGTTGCCTCATCCAAGAGCAGGATGGGGCTGTTTTTCAAAATTGCCCTGGCAATGGACAATCTCTGGCGTTCTCCCCCGGATAGAAGATTTCCGTTTTCTCCGGTTGGCGTATCATATCCCTTTTCCATTTTCTGAATAAAATCATGACAGTTTGCCTCAAAGAATCGACTGGACAGAATTTTCAAAATTATACGTTTGGACTGCGTATGGAAGAAGGCATAAGATTGTTGCTAAACACACCAGCCAGCATATCCGAAATCAGTTCTGTCCTGGGCTATTCTGAAACTGTAAGTTTCATGAAGGCCTTTAAAACATATACTGGACTTACACCCTCTCAATATAGAATAAATAATGAAAATAGTTAGTCCTAGCAAGGAAAGGTGTATGGCGCAACCTAGCCATACCTCTTCCAGAGCTGCGGCATAGCCGCACGGAAAGCAGACAACATGAGGGTTACAGCCAGAAGTTTAAAGTGTATGAGCACGTCGTTATCATCTAAAGGTGTTTCTTAGCAGGCCGCATCCCCTCTCAGGAAGTCAAATGCAACAATAACTGAAATCACACTAATTCCTATATAAAACATATAAGCAGCCTTTACCCCCAATATATTCCCGTTATTTCCTGATACTATGGAATAAATAAGTATCGCCAATGTAGATGCCAAAGAACTGGATATCTGTCTGAGAGTATTTAGAATGGAACTTCCGTCAATCCTGTTTTTGTCATCTAAATCACTCAGCCCCATTGTAGTTGCAGGGGAACTTAAGAACCCGGTTCCCGCCGAAAGCAGGCACGAAACACTTCCTACAAATATGAGACCGCTTCCCTCATGGAACATGATACCAAGGATGCTGCCGGTCAGCAGCATGGTAATTCCACCGGCAATTAATGGCTTGGGTCCGAATCTATCATAAACCCTCCCTGAACATACTGTAACAATAGCCATTATTACGGATGAAGGCAAGGTCACTAAAGCATAAGCCGTAGCGGAATACCCCAGAACAGTCTGGGTGAATATGGGCAAAAGCGTGCCGCTGCCCATACATATAATATACATAAGTACACTTATAAAAACAGCAGTTCTAAATTTGTGATATCTGAAAACCCTCAAATTAAGCAATGGTGCTTTTGCCCGCAATTGTAAAACTACAAAAAGAATAAGCGAAAGCGCTCCTAGCAGCAATGCCCCGCCTGTTTTAATATGAAAAAAAGAGCTGCCGGAGATATTCCCCAATCCAATCAACAATCCCGAAAAACCGACAGATGATAATATGATTGGAAACAGATTGAAGTATTCCGCATAATTCTCAGTTACATTTCTCATAAATATAACCCCCAGAATTACAATAATAATACCTATACCCAGCAAAATAACAAACATCGCCTGCCATCCCAGTACATCAATTACCACACCTGCTATTGTTGGTGCAACCACTGGTGCAAACGTGGCACCCAGTGCATAAATTGAAAGTACCGAACCATATTTTTCCTTCGGATAAACCGCCATGATGATCACTTGCGCAAAAGGCATTAGCATGCCGCATCCAACAGCCTGAATGAGCCTCCCGATAAGCAGTAAAGAAAAGCTCCGGGCGGCAGCGCCAAGAAAAGCACCAAAGCAAAATATGACCATCGCCGAAAGAAAATAGTTTTTACTGGGAAATCGTTTAATCAAATACGCCGTAATTGGTATCATAATACCTGATACCAGCGTCGCGCCGCTCGTAAGCCATTGGGCCGTACTGGTGATAATGTCAAGATCCTGCATAATGGCAGGTAGCATATTGGCTGTTACTGTTGTAGTCATTGACACTATAAAAGTGCCTAACATTAATGTTATAAAGATACCCGTTCTTTGTCTGCCTGATAACATGTTGTGCCTCCTGATTTGCTGTACACGTTTAAAAACTATCCCTTCTAACCTTTTCCCAAGATAAAATATCTCCAACCAGATAATCATGATTGGAGATATAAAATCTTTTTCTATCTAATTTGGCATCTGATTTAAATTTACTGCTTATGACTGCGCATTCTGCATTGTCTTCTTTTCTAAATAAGCTCTGACTTCCGGCTGATACTTCTCCAAATCCCAGAATATTAGCAATACGAACGCTATAGCACTTATTACAAGTGGTATCACAACTGCAATAATAATCATTGCCTGAATTGCCGAATCCGGTTGTACATCTAAGGCTCCGTTATACTGTCCCCACGCTAATATCCAGCCCAGTAATGCCGCTCCTAATCCGGAACCCAGCTTCTGCCCAACAGTATTAGCTGCTGTAGCAACCCCTTCTGCTCTGGTTCCGGTCCGCATATCATTATAATCCACGATATCTCCTGCCAGGGTAAATATTGCTACTGACATAGGTCCATTCCCGATTCCTCTCACAAAAATCATGCTCAAATAGATGGTTGGATTAGATGGATTCGTAAGAATGACAAGTCCGGCAAGCATAGTTATTACTAATCCTGCCATCATCGTTTTTTTCTTACCAAATTTACCAAACAGCTTCGGCACAAACGGAAGAAACAGAATTGTCGGAATTAGTCCCAGGACCGACTGAATACTATAGTAACTGACACTCCCTAAAACATTACCTGTATAATAAATACCGATTCCGCCGATCCCGCTTGAAATATAATAGGCAAAGAACAATACAATTGCGATGTAAAAATATCTTCCTTTTAGCAACATCTTTATTGCTTGCTTTGTTGGAACCTTTTCCTTCGTATTCTTTTCATTTACCTCTTCAATCGGTAATTTTTCTTTTACTCCAAAAAAGGTAATAAACAAACTTATTGTCGCAATAATGCCATATATCAGTGTAATAATCGTCCATGTCTGCTGCTTCTGCTGTCCGCCAAGTACTCCGAACAAAATTGGTGTAATAATGTTCATAAGCATGATTGAACCAGTTGCAAAAATTGTGCGAACCACGCTTACCGATCCGCGGTCTTCTGATGTTAGTGAGAATCTCTGGAGCATTGTATGATAAGCCAGGTTATTTGCTGTATAAAAAACGACTGACAACAGAAAATATGTAATCATGGCCCAGGCATTTTTGCCGGTCTGACTTAAGCCTGAAGGTACATTATACATAGCCAGATACATCAAAACCATCGGTACTGTGGAAAATAATATCCAGGATCTGGCTTTTCCCCAACGGGCTTTTGTTTTGTCAATAATAACTCCCATAAATAAATCACTAACGCCATCAAATATACGGCAGATCAACATCATCGTACCGGCAAATGCTGCTGATATACCAGCACTGTCTGTATAATAATAAGTCAGAAAAAACGAAGAAAAACTCCATATTAAGTTGGCTCCCACATCACCTAAGGCATAACAAATTTTCTCTAATTTCGTACTTTTCAAAGCAGATTTCACTTCACTCATTTTTAATTCCTCCTTAACCCTTTACATTTTATAGGTTCTTACTCTCCCATGCTTTGGCATAAAAGCCTCTGGTCCTTCCATCAACCTCTGCACTATTGGTGATTTCAAATGTTTCTGTAAGTCTTATATCTTTTGCAGAAGCACCAATCCGTACAGTCATCTTCCCTGACTCAATAATCCATTTCATCTCAGTATTTAAAAATGCCAATTGGCTGACCTTCATTTCGAATTGTACTTTTTTTGTTTCACCAACTGCTAATTTTACCCGGTAAAAACCTGCCAATTCCTGAGCGGGGCGAACCATTGATGCCAATTCATCTCTTACATAAAGCTGTATTACCTCCTCTCCGTCTCTCTCACCAGTATTCGTTACATCACAGGAAATATGAAGAATACTTGATGCCTCTGCTTTATCTGTCACTTGTATATTGGTATATTCAAATGTTGTATAACTCTTTCCCTCTCCAAAGTAATATAGCGGCGCCTTAGATCCTTCCACATACTTGGCAATTACCATTCCTTCTTCACCACAATACCCACTTCCATTTTGAGTTGAAGCATGAATTGGGATCTGCCCGGTATTCCTTGCTGCTGTCATCGGCATTTTACCGCCGGGGTTATAATCCCCAAACAGCACATCTGCAAGCGCACTTCCACCTGTCTCGCCGGGATACCAGTTTTCCAGAATTGCCGGGTAATGACCAGCAATATATTCACTTGACAGAGGTTTTGCATCCATATGGACAAACACGGTCGGTACACTTGTTTCAAAAATTGATTTTGCCAGCTCTTCCTGCACTCCCGGCAAACCAATGTTATCGCAATCTATTCCTTCACCTGTCGTGCAGTTCGTTCCCCAGCCATATTTTCCGCCAAGCACTAAAATAACAACATCGGCTGATTTTGCTGCTTCTATGGCTTTTTCAAATCCACCTTTATCGGTTCCTGCTACATCGCACCCTTTTTCGTAAGTAATCTTGGATTCACGACACTTTTCCCTAATCGCTGTCAGTATGGTCGGTGTTCTGTCACCATAGATTTCCCTTAATGTTTCTTCAATGACAGGGGATGTCCCACGGACGGTGCACCCCTCCAAATAAGGCATTCGGTTCGCATTGTCTCGTTTATCGGCGCCTGCACCAGCCATACCAGGCATATCACTCATTGCCCCTGATAAATCTCTGTCAATCTGAGCCGGGAATGTATAACATCCAAACAATAGACGTAGGCTGTCTGCATGGGGCCCAATTACTGCAATTTTCTTTGTATTCTTACCAAGCGGCAAGATCCCGTCATTTTTCAACATAACGATAGATTCCCTCGCTGCTTTTAAACTGGCTGCAACTGTCTGTGCACTATCGTAGGCCTCCTCCATCAACTCTTCCCTTATGTATGGCTGCTCTAACAGACCTAATTTTATTTTTGTTTCCAACATCCTTAGAACGGCCTGATCCAGATATTTAATGTCAAATTCCCCTTCTTCAATCGCCTTTGATAATTCTCCTGCATATCCATAAGGTTTGGGAAGCTCAGAATCCATGCCTGACTTTAAAGCCTGCATTGCCCCTTCCAACGGACCTTCACTAATCTTCAAATCGACCATACGATCGATGGACATATAATCCGAGACCATGATACCGTCAAATCCCATCTCATTTCGAAGCAAATCGGTCATAATTGCTTTTGAACCAATGACCATTTCCCCATCAATGGTCCCATAGGAGTTCATTACTGATCCCAAGCCGGCCTCTGAAATCGCGGCTTGAAATGGTTTTGCATATACTTCTCGTAATTCTCTGGCAGGAATAGAATTTGCCGCCATGTTAAGTCCGCCCTGACTCAAACCATACCCCAGAAAGTGCTTTCCTGTTGCAACGGCTCCGTTTTCCAAATCGTCTGTCTGCAGTCCTTTCGTATAAGCCACACTCATTGCCGCACAAAGGGTCGGATCTTCTCCATATGTTTCCCCCACTCTTCTCCATCTTGGATCTCTGGCAACGTCCATAACCGGTGAAAGAGCCTGACGGATACCAATTACTAACATCTGTTTTCTTGCAATATCGGCCATCTTTTCTACGTTTTCCGGATTCCATGTAGCTCCCATACCAATCGCAGCCGGAAATATAGTCGTATCTGGCGCCAATACTCCCGTCAATGCCTCTACATGTCGAAGTGCAGGTATACCGCAATTCTTTACAATAATATCCTGCTGTGCCTTTGCTCTTTCAGCATTAACCTCTTTCCCTTCTGTGCCGATAATTAATGCCAGTTCTCCTAAACCGCCCGGGAACCGTTCAAGTATCTCATTAGGAACCATCCCTCCTGCAAACATACATTGCACCTGTCCTATTTTTTGCTCCAGGGACAGATCTGCAAGTATTAATTGTGCCTGCTTTTTTACTTCTTCCTTTTTCATACTTCCTCCTTATCCTGCATTGCCTTTTTATTTGTATTCATTATAAGATTCCTCCCACTCTTTCATATATCGTATTTTATACATATTTATCGTATTTTTGCCCATTTTCTTGATAGTATATAAAATTTTTGCTATACTAAACATGCAGTATATCTTATCGGACATTCGTAATTCGATAAGTATAAAATAGTGGAGGAACTATGAAAGATAATATATTAATGCTTGATAGAATATTTACAATGAGCAAAATCCCATTTCGTTATTTCAATTTGACAAACATGGCCGTTATATCACAATACGGTTATGATACTACATCTGATCCGATACTTGCGGACCCCGCCTTACGTCAATATCTGATTAGAGAATTACTTAGGAACTCACGTCCCGCTCTCTTATATGAAAATGCGCTTTTATTGTATGCTGCCCTTAAAACAGATGACGAGTCTTGCATTATGATTGGTCCTGTTGCTCCTGTAAAAGTCGATGCTGACAGTATTAAAAAATACGCCCGTCTGCATAATCTCAAATCAGATGGCTTCCATATTTCCCACGCTTCTTTTCCTGATTTACTTGCCATGATTTCAATACTATATAATCTTTCTACCGGTATCCAACTCTCTGATGAAGATATATTGGCTAATAGTAATATCCAAACAAGCATTCCCGAATATCAGGTCTATCCATATCAAAAGTACATATTAGATAATTCCGAAGCAGAAGTTCTTCGGATGAACTATGCAGAGGAGGTTCGTTTTGTAAAACAAGTGCGCGACGGTGATGTGGACGGCATTAAATCCGGACTTCGTTCTCTGCAGAATGCACACACAGGTAAAATCGGAAAACTGGCAAATAATACATTTAAACACTATGAATACATGGTCTGTACTGCCCTTGCCCTCATGAGCCGGGCCGCAATTGAAGGCGGCTTGAATCCACTCATAGCATATGCTATGAGTGATACTTATCTCCAAAAACTGGAACAAGCTAAAACTATCCACGATATGCTACATTTGCATTCAGATATCCGCTTGAGCTATGCCCAGCAAGTGAAACAGTCCCAAATAGAACGAAGTCAAATTTCCTACATCGAAGCATGCAAAAATTTTATATCCCGGAATCTTAACAAGCCTATTACGGTTGCCGGTATCGCAAAAGAAATCGGGATTAATAATTCTTATCTGGCACGTCGTTTTTCTCAAAAGGAAGGTGTCAGCATCGTCCACTACATTCACCAAATGCGAGTAGAAGCCGCTTCTAACATGTTGAAATACTCCAATAAAAGTATTACTGAAATAGCTGCTTATCTCTGTTTCCCATCGCAGAGTCATTTTGGTAAGATTTTCAAGGATCACACCGGTATGTCACCGCAGAAATACCGAAATCAGGAAAAACTGGCTGATTTTAAAGAGTAATCACTCTTTATTTTATTTGCAATGTCACATGCTGGGTTTCCAGTCCTTCTGCTCGAAAAGTAACTTTTACTTCTCCTTTTTCATGGCCTGCTCTTATTACCGCCAATACCTGACCATCCCACGTTTCCCACGTATGGTTATCGTACTGATTCAGCGTCTCTGGTGCTGCTGATCCAAATCCCTGTATCGTGGCCGGTCCTTCTATTTCTACCGTGATCTCCTTTGATGTAAATAAGTTTTCATTACCATTCTTATCTTGAAGCAATACTTTGATATAAGCTAAATCTGCTCCGTCAGCACACAATTCGGTCTTATCTGCCTGCACTGAGAGAGATACCACTTCTCCTGCTGTTGTAAGTTCACATGTTTCTTCTGCCTTCCCATTTCGATAGGCTACAGCTTCCAGTCTGCCTGCTGTATATGCAATATTAAAATTTGCTGTAAATTCATATCCTGCACCTGCAGGTTTCTTCCCTTTAGATTCTCCGTTTAAGAATAATTCCACTTCATCCGCATCCGAGTATACATTTACAATTGCCGGTTTCCCCTCATATCCCGGCCATGTCCAGCTGGCGATATTATCTTTGTGCATCCATGCACTCCTGATACACTCCAGTCCATATTTATCAACCCGTTCAACTGCTATATAAGGTTCTTTACGCAGTCCGTATACGATTTCTCTCAGATAACTAATCGGTCTGCGATATCCGATCAGATTAATATCGCCTATATAAGCTAATGTAGAAGGCCAGTTTTGTTCAAATCCCCTCCTGCCATCATAGTAGAAAATACCGATTCCGGCTTCACCCAGATAGTCATACCCAGTCCACGTCATGTCACCCAGCACATGCGGATTCTTCTCTACAATATCCCACAGCTTAACGATATCATCCGGGTATGTTTCAATTCCCATTACCACGCGGTTTGGATGGAGCTCATGCTCCATCGCATGTCGCCCGGTCAAATAATTAAATCCTGCCACATCCATAGAAGAAGCAAATTCTTCGATAATCTCCGTCATGATCGGGTGTGCAGCAAAAGCATCTGCCAGTGGACCGCGCATGATACTCATCATGCTGTTCATCTGATTGCTGCCGCCCTCTTTTTTCTGTCCTTCCTCACCAGCTTGTTGTTTCTTCTGCATCATTTCTGCACCGCCAGGCATCTTCAACATAATATCACCCATGATTTCACGCATTCTGCTGCCGGCTGCAAATAAACCATTAATAGAATTTGTTGTATATCTGGTATCATCCAGAGTCTTGATCATATTGGAGATCTTTCGATTCAGTGCTGCCCCTCTGGGTGTTCCCACTTCCTGCACTTCATTTCCCATGCAATACATGATAACGGAAGGATGATTGTAGTCTTTATGAACCATTTCACGGGCATCTTTTTCCCAGTTTTCCATAAAGAACATTGAATAGTCACTGGTATTCTTCGAATGATTCCACATATCACCCAACTCATCAATTACAAGTATTCCGATGCGGTCACATGCGTCCAGCATCGCTCTGCTAAGTGGATGATGAGCGCTTCTGATACAGTTAAACCCTGCTGCTTTTAACTGCTCACATCTGCGCTCCTCTGCACGTTCTAAGGTACATGCACCGATTACACCATTATCATGATGTATACAAGCTCCTCGCAGCTTCGTCACTGCACCATTGATCCGCAAGCCATGATCCGCATCGAGCTGCAGTGAACGAATACCAAATTTAATGTTCTCCTGATCAAGGATGTTATCGCCATCATACACATTGATTCTGCATTCATATAATTCTGGTGATTCTGTACTCCATAATTTTGCATCTCTCACAAACATTCTTTGTCTGGTCTTAATTCCTTCTCCGCGAAAAAGTGTTGCTTTCATCGTATCTTCTGCAACTTTTGCTCCTGACGGATCTAATAACTCTGTAACAATATGTACCAGCTTATTTTTTGTATGTTCATTCGTAAGCTGTATGTCCACCATAACAACTGCTGCCCCCTCACTAATCTCTGGAACAGAAACCTTAACACCGTCAGCATCAATATGGAGTAAATCACCATACATGATATTCACGTTACGATAAATACCGCTTCCTGAGTACCACCTGCTATTTGGCTGCATGGTGTTATTAACATCTACCTTGATTTCATTTTCTTCCCCGTATTTCAGAAAACTATCCAGCTTCACCTGAAATCCGGCATATCCATTATGATTCTTGCCTGCATAATCACCATTGATAAAGATTCTCGCATCACCATACACACCTTCGAATTCCAATGTAATTGTCTGGTTCTCTGCTTCCCCTGGCACCCGCCATTTCTTCAAATATGTATAGGTTCCTCCCGGGTAAAATCCAGTCTGAATCTTTCCTGCTGCATCTTCACACTTCTTCTCGTGAATCATCGCATCATGCGGAAGTGTAATCACTTCTGCCTCTGCATTCTGCCCCTTTAACGCTGCCATCATCGGGTTGGCTGCTCCTTTAAAGAAACTCCAATTGTCATTAAATTTTTGTCTTATCATCGCGTTCCCCTTTCTACTTAAACCATAAAATTAAGACCATAATGTTTATATGTATTATAAACATCATGGTCTTTTCTGTATGTATATTTTTTGACTTTTTTATACATTTTTTGACTTCTTTTTCTATTATTTATTTTGTTTTATATTCTATTTATCTTCCTTTTCACTCTTTAGCACAAAATCTACTACTTGATTCTCTTTACGATAAACATATGGAGTGATACCATATTCTTTCTTAAACTGATTTCCAAAACGACTTTGCGATGCAAAGAAAAAGTAATCAGACACCTCTGCAATACTGCTCTCAGAGTATTTGAGCATATTCGCTGCTGCTGCAAGCCTGGCTTTAATATTATACTGGGCAATCGTAATTCCTTCTTGTTCCGTAAACTTACGAGACAGATAACTGTGGTTGACACCAATTATATCTGCAATATCTTTTATTCTGATTGGCTGGTGAACATGCTGGGCAATATAATTTTTACATTTTTCAATATAATCCCTTTTTGCCTTTCGATCTTTTTCACTCCTCACTCTTGTTACAAAATCAATCCGCATCGTCTGATGCAGCTTCAATATTTCTTGTGTGTTTTGACACCGTTCAAGTTTCTGCATATATAACTCACTCATTACGTATGCTGCCTGGGGATCTAGTCCTCCGCGCATTGCTGCTCTGGTAATTAGTACAATTGATGATAAGCACATATATTCCACTTGTTTAGAACTATCATCTGCCAGTTTCCCAATCTTCTCCATCGCCATTGGCTCTGCCGTATTAGACGCTTCAAAAAACTCAACATCTCCATTTTCCACCGCAGCTAAGTATTGCTGTTCATAATGATAACTCAAATGCTGGGCACCACGCTCTGACTTCTCAAACTGATATTTATCTACATCTTTTGATTCAATCTGGTCACTGGCATTTTTCTCATCTATTGCAGTTAGAATTACAGTTTCCGTCACCCGCCGTCCGGTAATCCCCCAAAACGCAAGCGATAAAATATTGGCTATGGCAATATATGGTTTGACTGGTATCAGATATTGTTCTCTGCCGGAACCATGCCGTTCTCTATAATAATGCTTTTTAGACACCGATGGCATCGCCAAAGAAGCTGGACCACAAATATAATAATTACTATCGTCATCAAAAAAGCTGCCATAAATAAAGATGTCTTCTTCTATATAGAATACTGGTATTGCTTTTTTCTGGCTCGCGGCTTTGACTTCCAGCCACAAATCTTTATCTGTATAGAAGGGATCATTTTGAATACTGGCAGATCCTGTTTGAATAATTATATTCCCTTCCGTATCAAATACATGAAAAGGAATCTGGGCCGTAACATAAAGCCGTTCCAGTAAATGTACTATATTTTCTTTCTGTTCCATATCTTTGCCCCGTTTCTTTTAGTAGTATCGCCGCGAAATAACTTACTCATTTGCCCCATAGCTCCGTAGTCTGTAAAATTCACCACTTATCTCTTGAAATTAATATATCCCTAACTTTTTCAGCTAAGTGAGAAGCTATCTTTTCAGCAAACTTTTCTACCAATACAATTCTTCCACCCTTCATTAGACAAAATGTCCCTATTTATCTAATCAAATTTTAACATAATCCTACGATGAAGTCATTGTCTTTGACGTATATTCTATATAAAAAATAACTGCTTATATACACAATCAGATTAGTTTCCGTTTCCGATTTTTAAATTCCTACTGTTCCATTGCTGTATGCATACGGGGATGCTTCCGGGCGAATTTCGTAAAATCACTTCATCTCCCCAATAATATCCTTCACACCCACTTCTGGATGGTGATAGCGGTTTCTTTTCCTGGTAACCCTCCTCCATTGAATTGCTTCCCTCGGGCACCAGTTGATACAAGCCACACAGTGTTCACACCGGTGCTGGAATTCCGGGCGGCCATTCTTTAAAACTATGTTTTTATTGGGGCATACTTTTTGACAGATTCCGCATCCAATGCATTTGTCATCAGCATGGAATCCTCCATCCCTATTGATCTTGATGCCAGTGTATAATTTATAGAATAACCGGTCCCACACCGATACACGGAAACCGGATCTGTGCACTCCTGCCAGGATGTCCTCAGCAGCCTTTGCCGCTTCCAGATCAGCCATTTTTAAATTCTCTTTCGCAGAACCGATTCTGGGATTGTATTCTTCAATAAAATTAGCTACAGCCAAAATCACCTTACCATAAGACAACTGCAGATTCTCTGCATTCAGCGCTTGTTCTGTATGTCCCAAAACGCCGCCATGCAGTGCACCATATGTGGAAACTGCAAATATATATGGATTTTTTGACTCCACCTTTAATTTCTGTATGAATTCAGACACCGTCCCGGGAAGTCCCCAAAAATAAGTTGGAAATACAAAGCCAATCACTTCACTTTTGCAGGTAACCCCCATATGCCCCGGCATGGGAATTAATTCTGCATGCAATTTATCCCCAATTATCCTTGCTGTGTGCAGACTGTTCCCGGTTGCAGAAAAATAATATATTACAGTATTCATTTTGTCACTCTCCTCTTGTAAGATAAGCAGATTATATCATCCTGCCGCAAAAAGAAAAGTACTGAACTTTTTTGTAGTATATTGCAATTTCTCACGCTTATGGCTATACTATGTAAAAAGTTAGGAGACAGCAACAGATGAAAAAAGACCAATTGTCCATAGAAAGATGCCCTGTTATTTCTACTATTCAAAAAATTCTGGGTGGAAAATGGAAGATCGAAATTATATATTATATTGCATTTGAAGATGTCCACAGATTTGGTAAACTAAGGCGGCACATTGGGCATATCGCAGAATCCTCATTGGTAAAACAGCTGCGGGAGCTGGAATCTTCCGGAATACTGATAAGACATGACTTTCAGGAAGTGCCGCCCCATGTGGAATACCATTTAACTGAATTGGGTAACAGTCTGATACCGGTTATGCTGCACTTAAAAAAATGGGGTGATGAGCACTGGGATGAACTGACGCGTTAGAACATGATTTAAAATTGCTTTCTGGCAGCTTATCGCCACATTTTGTGAAATTTTCACCTGGATGCAGGACGCATAGCGGGCTGCATAACCTGAATTCAGGGCAAAAATACCGCAAAGTGAGGCATGCAGCTGGCGGGAAGAATTTTCAAACACGCACTAAAACCGTTTCATACGGTTTCAGTTCGATCCCGCCTTCCACTCGTTCCCCAAATACAACTTCAAATTCTCTACAAATAGATAAGAATCCCCCTTTTCCGCTCATATCCACTGCAAACAGATAAACCGATCCGTCATCTCCCAGCCGTTCCACCGTCTTAATGCCCCCATTCGATTTCCAGAAAAACTGTACCCCATTTATTTCTAAATAATGAGTCAGGAGTTTCTGCATAAAATTATGCCGGATCCCCTGTTTGGGGCGGGATCCAATCAGAATCAGCCTTCCTTTTCCCAAACGCTGCTCTGTAAGAAAGACTTCTCCTTCCAGCCTCCCGGATGTCACAAAGCCCAACGGTTTTGCTTCTTTCACTTCAAACACTGCGCTCAGCATGGACAATTCCATGTTGGTATCAAATGCTTTTCCATTGACACCTGCATCTGTAAAACTTTCCAGATACTTAACTTTTGCTCCTGCATATTGCTCCAGCGTTCCAAATCCCCCGTCCAAAGGCACCGTATGTTCGCTGGTTCTGTAATTGCACATCGGACCGGTTATCCAAATACCGCCGTTTTCTACATAGCTGACCGCTTTTTTTATAAAATCCTCTTTCATACTTGCCATAAACGGCGTATATAATACCGGATAGCCCTTTAAATCGGTATCTTCATGTATAACATCCGTCATCATATCGTGGGGAATGTCCTCTTCATATGCCATCTGGATCATCTTCCAGTAATCATAATTTTCAAATGGCTCCACCTCATAGGTAATCCGTGCAGTATCCGAATACATCAATGCCACTTTCCCTCTGGGAATATGGGTTTTCATAATATAAGGCTCAATCTTTTCTTTCACCAGCCCCGCTTCTGTTACATCGGTATATCCGGTTGTGGGAGCTCCCCAGGCATACAGGATGGACCCATGGGTTATTTCACAGCCTGCCTGCTGCTGCCGGAAGAGCCAGTAGGAGAACCCCTGGGCACCGGCAATGTAAGCGGCTGCCGCTTCCGCTTTCAGATATCCTGCCGGATGAGGTACTGCGGCACCGGTAAGGCAGCCATTATGATTGGGACTTGTCTCCATAACCCAGAATGGAACCTCTTTTTTTAACATGCGGAAATAATCATAGCTTCTTAGCATAATGGCGTAATCTTTGGCCTCTGCATAGTCATCAAAAGATGCAAAATCCAGTTTCTCAAATAATTGGGGATTATCAAGTGCAAAGTATTCGCCGGAATTATGGGTAATCGGCTGACAGGAATACTTTCTTATTATTTCCGCCTGCATATGGCAATACCGGCTGGTCTTTTCCCTGGCAAACTGCTTATATGCCTGCTCTAATGATGCATTGTGGAGAAACGGCGTTTTAACCGGTGCCGGAACCTGCTCAAAAGCAAGATACCGCTCGCTCCATACCTCTGTCCCCCATGATTTATTCAGCTGATCCACGGTGCCGTACCGTTTTTCCAGCCACTGGTGCCACAGCGCCAGACAGGTTTCACAATAGCATTCGGATACATGGCACTTTAACTCATTGTCAATCTGCCAGCCGATAACTCCGGGCAGCTTTCCCGCCGACTCTGCTATTTTCTCCACAATAATCTTCGCTTTTTCTATAAAATACGGATGATTGATACAGCAGTGCTGCCTTGCCCCATGACTTAGTCTCTCGCCGCTTTGATTTTGAAACAGCCGTTCCGGGTGCCCGTAAGTCAACCAGACTGGCGGCGTAGCCGTGGGGGTGCATAAAATCGTCTTAATCCCATGGTCGTCCAGTTTCTGAATTATCCCCGCAAAATACCCGGTATTGAATTTTCCCTCCTCCGGTTCTATCACGGACCAGGCAAATTCACCCATCCGTACTACATTAATACCCAGTTTCTTCATATGCCGGATATCCGAATCGACCGCTTCCTCATCCCATAATTCCGGATAATAGGCGCATCCGTAATAAAGCTTTTCTTCCATTTTTTCTTTATCCTCTTTGCTCTCTTTGCTCTCTAAGCTCTCTAAATTCTCTGGTGTCTTTTTCTGTTTATTCCGTTTTATCTTCTGTTACTCCACCGGTTCGAAGGGTATATTTATCACTATTTTAGTTCCCATTTCCACCTGGCTTTCAATGGTCATTCCATAATTTTCACCATAAATATATTGAATCCGTTCTTTGATATTGGAAATTCCAATCTTTCTCATACCTCCCCGGATCTTCATATCCGTGTTCAAAAGTGCTTCTATCTGGTCCCCGGTCATTCCAGCACCATTGTCTTCAACGGTTATCTGCACATTTCCGTCTTCCTCCAGCCTGGAAGATATTTTTAATATACCTTTCCCCGGCTTCGGGCAGATCCCGTGAAATACGGCATTTTCCACCAGCGGCTGAATAAACACATTCGGTACTTTACAGGACAGCGTTTCCTCATGCACATCATAGACCACTTCGAATCTATTTACATAGCGGTAACTTTGCAGAATCAGATAATTTTTTACGTTGGTCATCTCCTGTTCCAGGCTGATATACATCTTATCTTTATCCACATTCAGGGTATCCTGCAGCAGGGAAATAAAAGCCTTTGCAAATATAGCGATATCCTCATTTCCCTTGATCTGTGCCATAAATACAATAGAATTCAGCGTATTATAAATAAAATGAGGATTAATTTGCAGCATCAGGCGGTTGATTTCCATCTCCTTCGCAGTCTTCTCATATTGAATGGATGTGTCTATGTAATTCTTAATATCACCTACCATCGTATTAAAGGACTCCCCCAGCCTCTGAAATTCATCCTCCGTTTGAATATTAACCAGATAATTAAAATTTCCGTTTCCAACTTCCTTGGCACCTTCCACCAGCTGTTCAATGGGGTTTAACAGGATGCCCATAAAGCGCCATAGCACAGCCGCCAGTACGATAAGAGCCGCCAAAAACAGCACACTGAAAAATATAAAAATATATCTGAGCTTGTAAATGATCCCGCTGTCTGATATTTGGGCAGATAAAGTCCACCCATCCGGCATGGGATAATCCTGACGGACGATGCGCCCGGAATTTTCGGTATCCTCACCAAGCTTCCCGTAGGACCAGATTTTATTTCCCTGCTGATCTGACAGCCAATAACCCTCTAATATTTCATCATTCATATCTAAATTATACTGGAGTTCTTCGTAATCCAGATTAATAATGATATCCCCCAGCGCTCTGGTACCGCTTTTCATATCATAGAACTGCATGCGGTAACTAACCACTCTCGTTTTTATTTTCGACTGCATCTGATAGATTTCATGTACGCCGGTAAATCCGTTTCCTTCCATTTCCTGATACCAGTAATCCTGCCTGATATCCTCATCCGTCTCCAGCCCATTGCTGAAATAAACAGACTGATCTGTAAGAATATACACACTGTAACTGTCCTGGCGGATGTTCAGATATTGGGAAAGTTTGTTGGTAACCTGCTGCCTGCCCGAAAAATATTCCACCATTCCCACCGCATTTTCTTCTGTAATAATCCGCTGAATCTCACCGTCACTGGCGATAATTTTTGCCATTTTCATCATCTCATCCTGAATATCCGCTATTCGGACTGCTGTCTGATTTAATTTTTGCCTTTCATCCTGATAGATCTGCTTTTTTAATACATTAAAGAAATAAAGGGAAGACAGAATTCCACACGCGGTCAGCACTCCAAGGGTTACGATCATGGTAATTATAATCAGTTTATATTTAATACCTGCTTTTCTCATAGACCTTCTCCTTTGCCAGTCAGAACTGCTGATTGCGATAATCACTTGGACTGATGCCTTCGACTTTTTTAAATACGTTGCTGAAATACTGGCTGGAAGTAAATCCTACCATTTTATGTATATCTACAACCCGAACACTTTTGTTTTTCAGAATCACCTTAGCCTTATCGATTCTGAGGATTGTCAGATAATCCACTACGGTATTTCCCATCTCCAGCTTGAATTTCTTTCTGAGATAGCTTTCACTTACACCGCAGTATGCAGCAATATCCCAAAGAGAAATATTTCTGCTGTAGTTTTCTTCCATATAATAAATTGCACTTCTGGTCACTTCAGACTTCCATTTATTTTTTGATTCCGCTATCGCCTGAAACATTTCCTTTACCGCCCGGATCATCCAGTCTCTGGTTTCTCTTACGGAATAAGGCACTGCCTGCCCCTTGCATAATTCCGGCTGGATCTTATTTTTCTTCATAAAGGATCTTAATACCTGTATGATATCCTGTGTCATCCGGCAGAATTCTGCTCTTGCCGGACCTGCTTCTACCCTTTGAAACACCATTTCCAGACAGCTGACCGCTTCATCTTCCCCCGCTTCCAATGCCACCAGCAGCTCCAGAAATATATCCCCGGACATCTCGTCAGTTAACGGCAGCGCCATATCAGCCTGAAATATTATAGTATCCCTTTTATATAGATAAAGTCTGTCTCCATAGACCATAAGTTCACGGTAAAGTTTCGGGAGCGCATAAAAATTTGTGATCAACCGTGAAATCACAACAGACGCCGTCCTGTTATCCCGGTGAAAATACTGCTGAGTCAAAGCAGCGAATTCCAACAGACATTCTCTTTTCTGGCTTTCGCTGTAACCGGGTTTCAGAAACAAAATGGCGGTAAAACGGCCTGTCTCCATTTCCATAATCCCTTTGCAGGCAATTCCCCGCCTCTCATACGTTTCCACTTCCTCCCAATCAGGCACTCCTCCTGCGGGTTCTGTCTGCCCAAAAGAAAGAACCGGTTCATCCGGCACGATATCCAGAAGTAAGAATTCACCTGCCTTTTTATAGACAAATTCGGTAAGGTCTGAGCCTGAGTCTGAATCTGATTCCGACAGCAAGAACTTCCGGAAATTATAATGAAAAAGCTTACGCTCCGTTATTTTCGACTCCCGTACTTCCCCCATGGCCTTTTCTATTTCTGCTGACAATATATCCTGGGTAATCTGATGCTTTAGAAGATAAGAGGTGATGCCGATTTCCAGCCCCTTTTTTGCGTAGTCAAACTCCCGGTAAGATGAGAGCAGAATAATTTTCCATGTTCTGCTGTCTTTTAAAAGCTGTTCTGCCAGGGTAAGTCCATCCATAACGGGCATACTGATATCCACAAATATAATATCCGGTCTTTTTTCCCTGATTAATTCATACCCCATTCTGCCGTCATATGCTTCTCCAACCAGCTCATACTGATCCAGCCCTGTCAGATAGCTTTTAAAATATTCGATTGCCATAGGCTCATCATCTACAATAAATAATTTTATCCTGTCCATTTTTCCTACCTCCGGAATTCATCTTAACATATTTTTAGAATGGTAAGAGAACTAATTTCTTCCAGAATCCCAGTTTTTTTATCAGCTTTTAACAGTTTCCAGCCTGCCTTTTGTTATCCCTTTACTGCTCCCGCCGTCAGTCCTTTAATAAAGGTTTTAGAGCATATGACAAACAAGATTACAACCGGTACAATAGACAGGGACAATCCAACTAATTGCGCTCCATAATCGGTCCGGTACATATTCGAAAGACTCTTGATAAAGATGGGTATGGTATACAATTCTTCCCTATTGGAGAAGACAAGTGGATACAGATAACTGTTCCAGGATCCTAAAAATACCAGCAGCGACAGTGTGGTTACCGCCGGTTTGATACATGGAAATGCAATTTTTAAAAAAGTAGAAAACTCACCGGAACCATCAATTCTGGCACTCTCTATAATTTCCATGGGAACGGAAGTCTGAATAAACTGAATCATCCAAAAGGCGCCGAAGCCATGGGCAAACCATACAAATATCATCGGCCACAGGCTGTCCTGGAATCCCATTTTTCTCATTTCTATCATATAGCCGATAATACTGATCTGGGTGGGTACCATCATCGTAAGCATAATGAAACTGACAATTATTTTTTTTAAGCGGAACTGGTATACATTGATTCCATATCCAATCATACCGCTCACAAGAACACTGACCACCGTGGAAATCACTGCAATCAACAAACTATTTACATATGTCTGGGTAAAGTTTGCACTCATCACGACTTTTAGATTTTCCAAAAAATAATTCCCCGGTAAAATCGGGATCTGCTGAAATAAATTTTCTGATCGGTAAGACGCCATAATGATCATCGTATAAAATGGATACAGCGATATCAAAGTAATGAATCCTAATAGTAAATAGGTTAAAAATGCTTTTGTTTTCTTCATTCTAATCTTCCGCCTTTCTTTTCATCATAAAGTTCCCGCAAACGGAAAATACCACAATAATCATAAACAGGCTGAAAGCGACCGCAGTTCCGTAACCAAGCCTTGAGGTGGACATGAAGGATACATCGTAGAAATGAGCCACCATTGTGAGACAGGATTTTTCCGGTCCGCCAAAGAGTGTAGCCGGGAACAGTAAATTTGGTTCATCAAATAGCTGAAGTCCTCCGATGATACTGGTCATGACAATAAACATGGTGATTGGTTTCAGCATCGGTGTGGTTATTTTTACAAATGTCTGAATCACACCGGCGCCATCCACCTTAGCCGCCTCGTATAACTCTTCTGAAATGGAAGTTATGCCAGCCAGATAGAGTGCCATATAATATCCGATGTATTTCCAGCCAATCATAAATGCGATTACAAGCCGCGCCGTCCATGCTTCTCCAAGCCAGTTCAGGCCCGTACCGCCCAGCAGTTTCACAACTGAATTCACAATTCCGCTGTTCCAGTCAAACAAAAAGGAAAAAATCAGACCGATTGCCACCGGGGTCGTAATGTAAGGCAGAAAATTGACGGTTTGAAAAAATTGAACCCCTTTCTTCAGGCTGCTTAAAAAGCTGGCGATAATAAGTCCCAGAAGAATTGCAATGGGATATGTAATGATGATAATAATAAGGGTATTGCCAAAGGCTTTCCAGAAATTAGGATCCTTTGTAATAATATCTGTATAGTTTTTGATTCCTACAAAGATCTGTTCTCCGATACCGTCCCACTTATAAAAACTGATCCGCAGGGAGTAGAGTAATGGATAAATATTAAATACCAAATAAAAGATTATAAATGGCGCAATAAATACTACCGGCCAAAAAATACTGTATTTTAAACTTCGATTCCTTAGCTTATTTTGTTTCTGCAATCTGACAACCTCCATTTTTTGACAATAAAAATCTGCCGGTTAAACTACCTATGAATGGAAAGTTATTCTATGGTTTTAACTCAGCAGATTATGTTTTTAATTCCTTATTTTACCGTTACATCCGGCAGCTTGCTCTGTACGTCGGCAAGTCCCTTTTCTAAAAGCTGATCCCAGGTCATAGATTTATCAGCCATCATTGCCTGAGCCAAAAGCATCACTTCACTTTGGACAACCGAATCATAAGGTGTTACGACGGAAGGTACTTCAATATTGGGAAGAACCTCCTGATACAGTAACTCTCCAATGTCCTGACCCTTAAAATACGTATCCTTATCTGTCGTATAGCTGTTGTCCTCATAATACTTCTTCGCCGGTACATAATAGGACACCTGCTCTTTTGCCGCTTTCACACCCTCATCTGAGTTGGTACACCAGTCTATAAATTTCCATGCAGCCTCTTTGTTCTTAGAAGATTTGCTGATTCCCATAATGGTACCGCCGTTGCTGTATCCTCCCGTTGGCGGGATCATCATTCCCCAATTACCGGAACCATCCGGGTCATTGGCTTTAATTCCGTTGGAAATCCCCCAATTGGGACAGGGATATAAGATATGGTTTTCACCTGCATATGCCGCATTTGCCTGTGGGGTATCAGCCGTAAAATTATCAATTGCCCCTGCATCTCTCAGCTTACATGCCGTTTCTAAAAGGGGTTTCATTTTCCCGGTAAAATCAAGGCTTCCGTCATCACTGACCAGAGATTTAGTATCAGAAGTATACAGCCAGCCCAATACGGAACCTGCACTGTTGAACAGGAACACCTTTCCATCAGACTTTTCCTGAACTTCTTTTGCAGCAGCTTCATAATCCTCCATTGTCGCAAGCTTCTGTTCCAGCTCTGCCCTGTCATCGGTACCAAAATATTCGGCTGCCACACTTCTCTTATAAGCCATTGCAGATGGTGATACCGACTGCTCAATCCCCAGAATTTCTCCTTTTTCATTCATAGATTTATTAATGGAATAATCAAAATAATCCTCTTTTTTTACATGATAAGGTTCTTGGGACAGATCCTCCCAGATATCCATCTGGAAAAGCGGTCCTCTCAGATTAGATTCCCCAATCAGGATATCCGGAAGCTCTGCACCGGAAGCCGCACTCTGCTGTATTTTGGAAACATAGTCCGAATAAGCAACTGCGGTCACTTCCAATTCGTAGCCCGGGTTCGCTTTTTCAAAAGCTTCCTTCATTGGTTCCGTAAAATTATTATCCCATCCCCAGTAAGTAATTTTGACCGTATCTGATTCTTCCTTTTTTTGTGATTCTGTAGTTTTACTTTCACTGCTGCCGCAGCCTGCAAGACTGGACACCGCAAGCATAGCCGTAAGCCCCAGGCATAATAGTTTTTTCTTTTTCATTTCCTGCTCTCCTTTTATTTCATGTGATTTATTTGTTAATGTAATTATAGGCTATATTCAAGAGTTATTTTCTTGTATAATTCGGCACTCCTGTATAAAATACGCTATAGGCATGGATTTTGGCAAGTACAAAACATACGAACATTTTCAGAAACACAAAAATCAAGAACCCCCGCCGTAAGCAAGAGACAATCAATCTGTCTCACTGCAAGCGGCGGGGTATTAGCCCTGCGATAACTATAAATCTGATGTTTTATCCAGAATCCTGGGAAGGAGCTTCCGATAAGTCATGTCTACACCAAAAGCACCTAGCGGTGCCGTAATCAATATGGCGAGTACTGCAACAGTCAGTACAATTTTACCACAGCCCAGCCCCAATGCCAGCGGCACGCCTCCAATCGCTGCCTGCACGGTAGCTTTTGGCATATAGGCAATCATACAAAACAGGCGTTCTTTACCGGACAATCTCGTTTTCAGCATACACAGAAATACGCCCGCCATACGAAACAACAATACGCCAAAGATCAGTATAATTGCCGATGCGCCTGCTGCCAGCGCATAACTCACATCCACGGTCGCCCCAACCAGCACGAACAGCAGAATCTCCGCCGCCACCCATAGTTTTGAATATTTCACGGACAGCCTTTCCGCCACAACAGGCCGCTTTTTCTGAAGTGCGATTCCCATGCTCATAACAGCCAGTAACCCCGAAAACGGAATGACGCCCTTAATAGAATTTTCCAGCGCCACCATTAAAAATGAAATACTGAGCAGCACAACTACTTTTCCCGAATCCCTCATATGCAGCTTTGCAAACAGGACAGCAAGTAACAAGCCAGTTACAACACCGGCTATCATACCGGTCAGTATGGACACCGGTACCTGTGCAAAACTGGCAGCCGTGATGCTTTCCCCCTGTGCCAGTCCCGTAAATGCCGTAAACAGGACGATTACAAATACATCATCCACAGAAGCTCCCGCCATAATCAACTGTGGAATACTGTTTTCTCTGCCATAACCTTGCTCCATGAGCATCAGCATTTTTGGAACGATCACTGCGGGAGAAACCGCTGCCACAACAGTTCCCATAATGGCTGCATCCAGCACCGAAATCCCCAAAAGTCCCGGTGCCAGCAGTATCATTCCCGCAATCTCAAGGCACGCCGGAACAAAACACATCAGAATAGCCGGACGTCCCACTTTCTTCAGATCATTGATATCTAAAGATAATCCTGCCCTTGTCAGGATAATAATCAGGGCAATTTGCCTCAGATCAGCAGAAATGCTTAAAATCGAGGGATCCAGCAGATTTAATACATAAGGTCCCAGCACAATTCCGGTAATGAGCATCCCCAGAAGGCCCGGCAGCCTTAGTTTTTTAAGAATGGAACTGAGCAGCATTCCTAATAAAAAAATAAATGCAAAACTTGTCAACATGATATTCTCTCCTGTATTTTTATTTTTTATAATTCTATAGCTCTAAACGGTGTTTCCTCTGCGCCGGATAAATGGACTGGCTGCCGCTCACCACATGAGCAATTGCGCAAACAACGAAGAAATACGGCAGATATTGAAATCCAAATACCTCCGCTCCTATAAATACCGGTGCGATAAAGGTATTCGTAGCACCGGAAAATACCCCTGCATACCCCAATGCCGCAATAAATGCCGCCGGCAGATTCAGAAAATCCCCTAAAACCAGCCCCAGGCTTGCCCCAATGGAAAAAAGAGGTGTTACTTCCCCGCCTTGGAATCCGGCAGCCAGCGTTACGATTGTAAATACTAACTTCACAATCCAGTCATAAGGATAAACCGCTCCACCTCCAAAGCAGCTTTGAATCAGATTCGTTCCCAGCCCGGAATATCTCCCTGCGTGAATTAAAAGGGAAAACAAACCTACTGCTGCTCCCATCACGGCTATTTTATGTATCGGATTCTGCAGCAACCCTCCGGTAACTTCCTTTAACTTTTTCAGGCTCCTTGCAAATATTCCCCCGGTTATGCCAAACGCCAGCCCCACAACCAGAAGCTTCACACAAAAAGCAAGTGTAAGATGTATAGAAAGATCCAGGGGTACGCTGAATTTCTCCAGTCCCATAAAATGAGAAACTTTTGCGGCAATTACAGATGCAGTCAGAGCCGTAAGCAGCGCTTCGTAGTCCAAAACCCCGGCTACCAACACTTCCAGGGCAAAAAACACAGCTGCAATCGGAGTCTGGAATAGCCCGGCGAAACCTGCTGCCATCCCCGCCACAAGCAAAATTTCGGATGCATTGGCTACACGCAGGCGGCTTCCAATCCCATGGGCAACCGTCGCACCAATCTGAACCGCAACCCCCTCCCTGCCCGCACTGCCTCCAAATAAATGCGTTGCCCAGGTGCTGACGATCGTAAAGGGAATTAAACGAAGAGGAATCTCTCTTTCCTCCCTGAACCTGACCTGGAATACCAGCCCCATCCCTTTCAGACAATTCTTACCAGCCTTCTGGTATGCCCCGATCATCAAAGCTCCAGCCAGCGGCAGAAACGGAATAAACAGGAATGGATGCCGTTCTCTCTGCCCGGTAATCCACAACAGAACCTCTCCAAAACCCGCATCCAGCATTCCCACAATTACTCCGATCACAGAAGCAGCAATGCATAATATCAGAATATCTCTATAACTTTGTAACGCTCGCTTAAACATATCTTCCTCCTGAACTAAAAAAACTGGCAGCTCAATTTTCATTGATTTGCCAGCTTTTTTGATTGAACCTCTGCTATGCAGGTTTCTGCACATAAAAAAACTGACACTCCTGTCCTGAAACAGAAGTCATCAGCTAATAGCAGTTTAGGTATTGTTTACCTGGGGAGAACCTCATTCCCGTTTATTTTCTATTGTGAATATTAGCATATTGGGTTGGAAATGTCAACTGGATTTTATAAGGCGCATTCAATAAAGAACACGCCTTTTCCATCATCATGATTATCTTTTATTTATCAACTCATCCAGCATTTTCGGAAGCAGCTCATCCATTTCTTCATCACTGAACTGGCAGGTACCAACTGCTTTATGTCCGCCACCGCCATATTTCAGCATCAGGCTTCCCACATCTATGTCGGAAGTCCGGTTCAAAATACTGTAACCAACTGCTGCTGAGCACCCTTTGCCGCCTTTTCCATTTACAATCCAGGCTGAAATGTTCTGCTGTGGATACATACTGTATATCAGGAAACGGTTTCCTGTATAGATAGGGTCTACGCCTCGCAGATCCGAAATAATTACATCTTTTTCCACTCTGGTATGTGCTTGTATCATTTCTTGAAATTTCGCTGTCTGTTCAAAATAGACTTCAATTCTTTCTTTTACATCTGTCAGACTAAGTATTTCCTCTGTATTCATGGTGCGGCAGGCATCGATCAGCTTTTCCATTAACTGATAATTGGAAATCGTAAAATTCCTCCAGCGGCCTAACCCTGTTCTGGGATCCATCAGGAAACCAATGAGTATCCAGCCTTCCGGATTCTGGATTTCGTCAATTGTCAAATTGCCTGAATCCACCTTGTCTACAGCTTCCATCATTTCATTAAAATGGGAGAACCTTTCATTGCCTCCATAATAATCATAAATAATTCTTGCACAGGACGGTGTTATACGGCTTTCTCCTTTATATTTTCCTTCCAGCTCGTTTCTCTCAAATTCACTGGAATGATGGTCAAACCATAGGCCGCATCCCTCTACATAAGGTACATTGGCAAGGCAGTCATCCTCTGTAATTTCTACCAGACCATCCTGCAGATCTTTGGGATGTGCAAACTTCCAATGATCAATAATTCCTGCTTCTTTCAGCAGCGCACCACAAACCAAACCATCAAAGTCGGAACGGGTAACCAGTCTCATACTATTCAGCTCCTTCATATGCATACGTGTATAAATAGTCGTATACGCTTTAGATTTTATATGTCCTATCATAGCATGTAATCTACAAAATGGATAGCCTTAAAGTTTTATTTTCATGTAAATATTGTGACATTTATTACTTAGAAATCCAGGTAATAATTTCTGCACACGGGTGGATTCCAATTACGCCGCTGTCCAGTGTCAAGTGGTAATTCTGCGCCCTGCCCCACACCTGGTCCGTGTAATAATTATAGTTAATTTTTCTCTTTTTATCTTTGTCTGCTAGGCGCTTTCTCGGTTTTGTATCTGTCTCTCCGTAGAGTTCTACAATTCGTTTCGCTCTTTTGTCCACATCAGCATGGATAAAAACGTTCAGGCAGTCCTCCCGGTCTCTTAAAATATAATCCGCACATCTTCCTACGATTACACAGGGTTCTTTCTCTGCTAAATCAAGGATTATTCTGCGTTGTGCCGTCCACAGATAATCTTCCGCTGACATGCCGTTCATGCCTCTTCCAATAAAGGAATAAGCAAAAATACTTTTCGTAGGAGAATCTTCCCCTTGCTCTTCAATAAATTCCTCTGAAAAGCCTGTTTCACCCGCTGCCTTTTCAATAATTTCCTTATCGTAGAAAGCAATTCCCAGACTGTCTGCCACCAGTTTTCCTATGGTTCTTCCACCGCTTCCAAACTCTCTGCTAATTGTAATAATTCTTTTTTTCATGATTCATCCGCCCTTTCTATATTCAGTTCTTTCTATTTCAGCCCTTTCAGCTGTTTATCAGCAATCTGTTTCATTAACAGAATGCCTGCCGCTAACGCAACACCTTCTGCAATCGGGAATGATACCCAGATTAGTACCGATGCATTTTGAAATTTGGTAAATAACCATGCCAGAGGCAATGCCACAACTATCAACCGCAGCAGAGATAGAATCAAGGATCTTATGCCACACCCCAGCGCCTGGAAAATTCCCTGATATGCTATATTGGCGCCCGCAAACAGATACCCAAGTGTTACGATACGAATTGCAAGTACACACAATTTTTGTGTTTCCGGTGCCACGGAAAAGATTCCGGCTAATTGGTCTGCAAATATCTGAAGACCCAGCAAGCCCACAGCCATGATCAGCAGCGTATATATCATGCCATATTTGATTCCTTCATCCACTCTTTTCCGATCCCTTTTCCCATAGTTAAAGGATACGATTGGAATCAATGCATTATTCATTCCAAATGCAGCAAAAAAGACAAACTGCTGGATCTTATAATAGACACCATATGCCGTCACCGCTGCGCTGGAAACTGCTCCGAAGATAATATTTACCCCATAGGTCATGAATGACATCAACGCCTGCATGATAATCGCCGGTAATCCCACCTTATAGATTTCGTTGATTATCGCCCTCTTTGGTTTTATATATCGGGGGCTGGGATCTATATCTTTGTTAAATCCATAGTGGAAAACTGCGTCCAGAAGAAAAGAAACCGTCTGACCAATAATCGTTGCATAGGCGGCTCCGCTGATTCCCATTTCAGGGCATCCAAAATACCCAAAAATCATTATCGGATCCAAAACTATATTCACCAGTGCGCCTGCTATTTGAGCGATAGTAGTCAATGTCGTCCGCCCGGTGGCCTGAAGCAGTTTTTCATAGATGGTGTACATAATGATTCCAAAGGACCAGACGGTGCAAATGCCAAGATAGGATTGCCCCATTTCCAGGATGACCGGATCTGTCGTCTGGGAATGCAGATAAGCATTGACGCCAAATAAACCAAAAATCAAAAATACGAGATAGGTACAGAGACCTAAAAATATTGCATTTCCGGCAATCCGGCTTGCTTTTTTGTGATTCCCCTCGCCCAGGCTTTTTGCCAGCAGCGCATTAATTCCCACGCCGGTTCCCACGCCAATTGCAACCATCAGCATCTGAACGGGAAATGCCAGGGTAAGTGCATTCACTGCATATTCCCCCATCCCGGAAATTTCAGCCGTATCCTTCATATTCGATACGAAATAGCTGTCTACTACATTATACAGAGCCTGCAGTACCATAGAGATAATCATGGGAACTCCCATTTTAACCATCAGTCTGTTTACCGGCTCTGTACCCATTTTGTTCATTGTTACTTTTTCCTCCATTATTTTCCTCCATACTTTTTATTTGGAGACTTTTCAGGAAAGCTGCCACAACCTGCTGTTCTGCAGAATGATTCCGGATTTCATACTGCACTGGAACCTGTATAAAAATCAACGACAAAAAAGCGCAAACCCAAATCTGGATTTACGCTTCTGCCACTCGATTACCATTATTTTATCATTGTGACTGCCAAAAAGTCAAGATCATTCTTTCTGCATTAAATAAATTCTTTTCTAAACTCTAATATTAATCTTTGTCATCATCGGCTGCCTCTTTTTTGCATTTTTTTAATTAATACCTTGTTTATTTCCCACATGAGAAATATAATAAACTGCAAAAGCAGCCTATTTAAAAATTCATTAGCAGGCATTATAAGCATAAATAAAATCAGATGATACCTGCGAAATCCCAGGGAGGACAGTATAAAATGAATAGTAAAATACTAATAATTGATGACGATAGAGATCTGTGTCTGTTGCTGAAAAAAAACTTAACCGCCGAAGGTAACCAGGTAACGGTCTGCCATGATGGTGAAAGCGGGCTTGCTGAAGCTTTACATGGAGAATATCAGTTGATTGTTCTGGATGTTATGCTGCCCCGCAAAAGCGGCTTTGATGTTCTGACAGAAATCAGGAAAACCAGTCATGTACCAATCCTGATGCTGACAGCTAAAGACAGCGAGATAGACAAAGTCTCCGGTCTGCGTATGGGGGCGGATGACTACATTACCAAACCCTTCAGTAATAACGAATTTGTTGCTCGTGCCGGCTCACTTTTACGAAGATACACCGTTTTCAACTCTTCCATAGAACACCAGGATCCAGTGCTAGATATGGGCAGTCTCCATATTGATCCGGCTGCACACGAAGTGCGGCTTAACAACACAATGATTGATCTGACCGCAAAGGAATTTGATCTATTATATTTTTTTGCGCGTAACAGCGGAAAAGTATTTACGAAAAAGCAGATATACCGTGCAGTTTGGGAGGATGAATATGCTTTTGACGATAATAATATCATGGTACTCATCCGCAGGCTGCGTAAAAAAATTGAACCATGTCCGGAGAAGCCGATTTTTATTTTAACCATCTGGGGCGTGGGATATAAGTTTGGCGGTGATCCGGCATGACAGGATTGGTGATTATCCTTTTGCTCCTCTTATGCATGGGACAACTTCTATATATCTGCCATATACGAAGGCAGGAAAAGGAATGGCTTTGTGTTCTTCGTGATGTGAAGCTTGGCAAACAGGAAAAGATATTTACAAAAGGAACCGGAATCATGGCTGATATCAGCTATGAACTAAATGAAATTATAGAAACAAATAAAATGCGAATCGCCCGGCTGGAAAATATAGATGAAGCCAAAAATCAGATACTGACCAGTCTTTCCCATGATGTCCGAACTCCCCTTGCTTCCTTGCTGGGCTATCTGGAAGCCCTGGAAAATGAGCTGCCGGACAAAACCGAACAACAGGAATATATTTCTGTTGCTTATCGAAAAGCAAATGATTTAAAATCTTATGTGGATATGCTTTTTGAATGGTTTAAACTCAATTCTAAAGAACAGCAATTTCATTTTGACACGGTGGACCTAAATGAACTGACACGGGAAATTATTATTGAATGGCTTCCCGTTTTGGAAAAAGAAAAAATTCAAATCAGTGCACGGATCGATGATGATGAGCTTCTCTTATCTACCGACAGCATGGCATACAAGCGAATGCTTAATAATCTTATGCAGAATGCAGTACGGCATGGACATTGTACCTGTATTACAATTATTGTGGAATTACAGATGGGAATTGTTCAGATTTCCGTTATAAATGACGGCAGCCATATTCCTTTGGAACAATTGCCCTACATTTTTGACCGTCTTTATAAGGGTGACCATGCCCGATCGGGTAATGGGAGCGGACTGGGACTTTCGATTACAAAAGAACTCGCCACAGCTTTGCATGGAGATATAAACGTAACCAGTTCCAAATCTCAGGGAACAAGATTCCAGATCAGTCTGCCGCTGAGTAATTAATTTATGAACCGTCCATTTCTTAAAGTATTTTATTTTCTTTCCAAAAGTAATAAAAAAGTAAGATCTGATAAAGGCTCCTGTCAGCTTTGGATGGTAAAATAATTTTTAGAAAGGAGTCAGACAAAATGAACAGCTATGTAATAGAAACAATGGGTCTTACAAAACAATTTGGCAGTCAGCTTGGTGTAGATCATATAAATCTTCATGTACCCCAAGGCAAAATCTATGGCTTATTGGGCCGAAATGGCGCCGGTAAAACTACAACCATGAGGATGCTTCTGAATCTGGTACAGCCAACCTCCGGAAAAATCAAGTTGTTTGGCAATGATTATCGGGAAGATCCAAACAAAACTTACCGCAATATTGGAAATATTATCGAAACTCCAGGCTTCTATGATAATTTAACCGCACGTGAAAATCTACTTCTTCTGGCACGGCTGCGGGGGAAGCACCGCAAGGACACCGTAGGCCATGCACTGGAAGTTGTAGGACTTGATAAAGAAATCAACAAACCATTTTCTAATTATTCCTTAGGCATGAAACAGAGGCTGGGCATTGCCGCAGCCATTATGCACGATCCCGGACTGCTCATCCTGGATGAGCCTGTGAATGGACTGGACCCTATCGGAATCCATGAAATTCGAAATTTCCTGCTGGAACTGAGCAGAAAAGGAACCACGATTTTCCTTTCCAGCCATGTGCTGAGCGAAATTGAACAGTTAGCAGATATTATTGGCGTTATGCATGGGGGACACTTACTGGAAGAAGTCTCCATGGAAGAACTGCATAAGCGAAACCGTCAATATGTGGAATTTAGTGTTTCTGATGTAAATACTGCGTCTCTGTTACTGGAACGGCATCATGCCGTCAATGACTATACCGTATGCGACAATCATACGATCCGGATTTTTGAATGCATTTACAAACGCGGAGAAATAAACCGATCTTTTGTGGAAAATGGCTTAATGGTAACAAAAATCAACATTAGTGAAGAAAAACTAGAAGATTATTTTTCAAATTTGATTGGAGGTAGCGGAATTGGCTGATCTTATTTACTGTGAATTGTTAAAGCTTAAACGGTCAAAAATGATTTTAATCAGTATTCTTGGAGCCCTGGCAGCACCGGCTATGCTGCTTCTGGAATGTCTGCAAACACATTTTGAACACCCTGAAAAAATATTTACTCTGGCCCATATATATGACAGTCTGATGCTCTATACGATAATTCTTATGAACCTGTTGGTTTATATTATTATAGCCTCTTACCTGTTCAGCCGGGAATATACAGAGAAGACTTTGAAAAATATATTACCAATACCGGTTTCAAGAGCTTCATTTTTAACCAGTAAGTTCTGCATTTTGTTTGTTTGGATGATCGTTCTGTCCTTTTTCTCCTGGGGTTCTACTTATCTTTTGTCGCTCCTGTATCATTCTGTGTTTGGTATGGCAGAATTCCATTTCCATATCGCCCTGACTTATCTGGGAAAAATGCTGATCGGTACAATATTAATGTTTTTAACCATAACACCTTTTACATTTCTTGCCGAGAAAACAAAAAGCCTGGTTGTTCCATTGATCATATCATCTGCCGTCATCATGGGCAACGCTGCTTTGTCAAATCAGGATCTTGGTGCATTATATCCCTGGACAGCCATCCTATTTCTTATGCAGGGAAGTCTGTCCGGAACCGGTTACCCTGTTTGGACTTCTGTCAGTATCATCGCCCTGGTGTCAATCCTGGGGTTCGCTGCCACATTCATTTATTTCCAGACGGAGGATATTAAATGATAACACCTATCGGTCTGGCATGGTTCAATATCACAGACTGGCTATTTCTTCATTGGTCAATACACCGTTTATTTTCGCACAATTGATTTAGATTGCGCTCATGCTGGGCGCACTAAAAAGGCATCATACCGAAACTGGTATGATGCCTTCCTTCTGCTATTGTTTCTTATATGTATCTCTTTATTGCATATACAGTATCAAAATACATGCCAGATACGATAATTCCGCTTGTGGGATTACTTGCATGAACCACCTGGCCTCCGCCGATGCAAAGGGCCACATGATAAATATATCCACTTTCATCAACATAGAATACCAGATCGCCTGCCTGTTCACTGCCTGGGGATACTGACGTACCGCCGGCAGCCTGATCTTCAGCCACACGGGCAAGATAGATACCAAAGTTTGACATTACAGATTGTACAAATCCTGAACAATCCGCACCATTTGTCAAACTTGTTCCGCCCCAAACGTATGGGTTTCCTACAAACTGGAGTGCATAGTTCGCAATATTGGTTCCCAGTCCAGAATTAGAAGATTCTGAAGAAGAGTTGTCTGGCACTTCTGTTTCCGGAGTGTTTGTCGCTGGTGTTTCGGTCGCTGGCGCTTCCGTTTCAGCAGTTTCCGGTGCTTCCGTCACAGGTGCATTTGTCTCTGGTGCTTCTGTCTCTGGGGCAGTTGTCTCTGGTGCTTCTGTTTCCGGTACAGTTGTCTCTGGAGCATTTGTCTCTGGGGCAGTTGTCTCTTGTGTTTCAGTCTCTATTGCTTCTGTCGCAGCTGTTTCTGTAGTTTCTGTTGTCGGGATATCCGTTTCAGTTGTTTCAGGAGTTTCTGTTGCCGGTGCATTTGTCTCTGGGGCTTCGGTCTCAGGTACAGTTGTCTCTGGCTTCACAACTTCCGGCTGTGTAACAGGTATCTTCTCCTGCTCTTTTTTGGCTGCTTCTTCTGCTGCCTTCCTTGCATCTTCCTGAGCCTTCTGATATGCCTGCCATTCACCATCTAGTCTGGACTGCTCCTCTTCCAGAGATTCTGCCTCATCAAATCTAACTTCACAGGTAACATACTGCTTCGCAACATAGCCTTCGCGTCCGTCACTCATTTGTACTTTTACCCAATCTCCCGCATCTGAGACAACTGAGTATGCTTCTGATTCCATAACTGTATCAACAACTTCAGCATCTTCATTAGCCTCTAAGCGTACATTTAATACTTCTGCATTAATTACCGCCACTTCCCAGCCATATTTCCTGGCCAATTCAGCTGCTTTGTCACCACTCACTACGAGATCTTTCTTCACATAGCCTTTTACAGAGCCCGACTTAATCAGATACCAGTCGCCTTCTTCTTTTACAATTTCTCCTGCTCTGTGATTATAGAGTTTTCCCAGAACTTCCCCATCTTCTGCATTTGCAGATTTACGGATGTTCACATACTGTTCTTCCGGTTTAACGCCTTCTTTTTGTTCTAAATCAGCGATAACCATCTTTTCATAGGGAACTGCTTCTTTCTCTTTCGTTGTGTCTGTCTGTACATTTTCTACGTGTACAGCTAAGCCTACAAGCGGAGTTCCAGTATTCGCAGCCATTGATACAAGACTCATTCCGCCAAATGCCATTACACCGGTGGCAAGAAGGCCTGCAATTTTCAGCATACGTCTTTTCATAATAATCGCATACCTCTCTTTCATTACAATTTTTTTCGCAGTTATTACGTTTTTATTACGCTCTGCAACATTATTTTAACATTTTTGCCTTAATCTGTCAATGACGTCCAATTACGTACGCAGATCATATTTCTTAAAGTAATAAAAAAGTAAGATCTAATAAAGACCCCTGTCAGCTTTGGATGGTAAAATATATTGTAGCAGGAAGGAGTAAGACAAAATGAACCATTATGTAATAGGAACAATCGGGCTTTCAAAACAAACATACATCTATTTTCAAAAGGAGGATATTAAATAATGACACTGGATTTACTAGAAGTACTCAAAATTATTTTTCTTGGTATTGTAGAGGGTATCACAGAGTGGCTGCCTGTGAGCAGTACCGGACATATGCTCTTGGTGGACGAATTCATCTCCCTGAACATGAGTGAATCCTTTAAAGAAATGTTTTTCGTCGTCATTCAGCTGGGCGCCATATTAGCTGTTGTACTGGTATTCTGGAATAAAATGTTCCCGTTTCAATTCAAAGACAAAAAGAAGCCGGTGATAAAAAAAGATACTTTTTCCATGTGGTTTAAAGTTGCCGCCGCCTGTATTCCAGGTACGGTGGTCACCATCCTGTTTGACGATTATATTGACGCCCATCTGCACACGCCCATGGTAATCGCAGCAGCCTTAATCTTCTATGGAATTGCATTTATCGTGATCGAAAACTTGAATAAAAAAAGAAAACCTCAGATTTCCCATTTATCGGATATTACTTATAAAACAGCACTTCTCATTGGTCTGTTCCAGGTCCTATCCATCATTCCCGGCACATCCCGTTCCGGTGCCACAATTATTGGAGCATTACTGATCGGCGTATCCAGAACCGCCGCCGCGGAATTTACATTTTTCCTGGCTGTACCGGTAATGTTTGGCTTAAGTGCTCTAAAGATGATCAAGTTTGGCTTTCATTTTGGAGGAAACGAGATATTCACTTTGGGAGTTGGAATGATTGTGGCATTCGTAGTGTCACTAATCGTTATTAAGTTCCTGATGAGCTATATTAAGAAGCATGATTTTAAAGTATTTGGCTGGTATCGGATCGTTTTGGGGATACTCGTATTACTGATAGTCTGACCTGATCTGCTTATCTGTGTTGGAAAAGCTGTTGTCCCGGATGAAGGGCGCATAGCGGACTATGTAACCTGTATTCGGGGCAAATGGAGGGAAGTAATTATCAACTGGTTACCTACTGGAAATGAAAATTGTAAGAAAATATTCAGAATTTCTCACTTTTTATAAACTTTATTTTAATATTCATATTGTAGAATAAAGAAAAAAGGAAAGAGAGTGTGTGTATTATGGTAACGCAACTGAGTTTAATGGAAGCAATTATGGATATGCTGTGTATAAGCCCCATATACTTTTTGGGACTAGTGGTGACGGGATTATTATTATTTTATTTGTTTAAAAGAAATAAACAGCTCCCAAAGATCAGAATTACAATCAGTTCCATTCTATTGTATTATTATCTGTGTATCGTCCTCACGAATGTCGTTGGGATTCCGACAATAAGCGAATTCAACCGATTGACTAAGCTGGGAGAATCCTTATTTCATCCTAATCTTAGTTTCATACCTTTCGTGAACGGATTCAGCTTAGAATTCATTCTGAATATTATTTGTTTTATGCCATTAGGATTTCTGTGTCCATACATATCCCGGTCTTATGAGCAGATAAAAAAAGCAGCGCTGATCGGTTTTGGACTTTCACTTATCATTGAGATCAGCCAGTTATTCACTTTATACAGAGCAACGGATATTAATGATTTGATTGCAAATACACTGGGTACGATAATTGGGTGCTGCTGCTTTAAGCTCTTTGCCCGAATTGGAAATAGAAAATCCGGCTCCGGACACCGCGTCATCTTAGCTGACAATACCACACGGTTACTGCCTGTTTTGATTACCCTGTTCGCTTTTGTAATTGTATTTATAAATTAAGATAATTTCATATAACAAAAAGCCGGTCATATAAAGAAATGAACTTTACATGTCCGGCTTTTTGGATTCAGTTATTGCAATTTATGCAATCTATTGATACGGCGGAATTTTTCAGAATCCCTTGATTTTTTCTGCTGCATACTGAAGAATCAGTCCTGCATCGCTGCTGTCCGACACTCCGTCTCTATTCACATCTGCCGCCTTGTGCTGCTCCTGGGTCAGCTCCTTAAACTCTGCCGCAAACTTGAGTACCTCTGCCGAATCAGCGGCATTCACGGTTCCATCTAAGTTTACATCTCCCATCAGACGGGCTTTCAGAATCTCTGCCACCAGTTCTTTTAAAACTCCGCCTGCCGCGGATGCATCTGCCGACTGGTCATCATAGACTTTTTGAGCTTTCTCTGTGACTGCTTCCAGACCTGCGATGGTATCTGCCAGATAATCTCCTGAATTTTCCAGGATCTCGCTGGCTTTCTCCAGGGCATTCTTCAGCTCTGATTTGTCCGCTTTTCTTACAAGCGATGTCATGGCTGCCGCCAGATCATGATATGCCCGGTCTAATTCTTCCGGTGAAGCCTGCGGGTTCTCCGCCGCAGCTTTTGCTGCTTCCAGTGCTGTCTCCAATGCTGTTACGCTGGTATCGGTGTATTGCTCTCTGTTCTTAATCAGTTCCTCTGCTGTCCGGATCAGAATATCCAGTCTGGTATCATCATCCTGAATGAGAAGACTATTCACTGCAGTCATCAGCCTTGTTGCCGCAGCGTTGACTGTTGTCTGGTCTGCGCTGCTTTGGGCATATACGCTCTCTGCATATGCTAAAGCATCTCTCACTGCCTGTACACTTTCCTGCGTATACTGTGCCAGTTCCTCACTCTCAGCCAGAATTGCTTTGGTCCCGTCAATTGCTGCCTTTAAGCCAGCCCGCTGCACATTGCTCTCCAGAAGATTAAAGGCTGTCATTAGTTTCAGAAAAGCATCATCTACTTCGTTTTGTGTAACCTGCGGATTATTCAGTAGTGTTCTTGCTTCATCAAGAGCTGTCTGCACTGCCGTCCATGTCTCTGCTGTGTAGCACTGGCTCTCTGCCTGTTCCTGTTCCAGCTTTTCCGCCATGCTAACCGCCAGTTTCAGAGATCCGTCCTGTACTGCTGTTTCTTCTTTGAAATTTACAACCAACCTTGCTCCATAACCTTCTCCCGCCTCTTTACTTCCAAACAGAAGACGATTACCTGATTCCGTTTCATTTAAAGCAAAACTGATATATTGTTCATCCGGATGGTTTTCTTTATACTCCCTGACCAGCTTTGTCACATCAGCCTGCACAGTCTTCAATCCTTCATTGGTTGGAAATGTCTTGGATACAACGGAAGTATTCTCAAGGTCTGCCACATCGTAATACAGTTTTGGAAAATTCAGTCCTGCAAGGTCTTCCTCTCCTGTGTCCTCTCCTTTTCCGGTGCCCTCCTGCCAGTCAGGGTCTGCCAGTACAATGCGCACACTGTCCGTCTCTGCGCCTCCCGCTTTTTTCCCCAGATAGGTTAATGTCAGACTGGCACTTTCTATTTCTTTCTCTGTATTTGACACATCATACTGGGAAAGATCATATTTTAGAAATCCAATCTTGCAGTCATACTCCCAGTCCGGCCACCACCAGCCTGAGTTACCGGATTCTCCCAGTCCTTCAACACCCGGATCTCTCTGTACCTGAAAATAGGACTGGCCTCCATAATTACCATATCTTTCATTCTGCCACGTCTGGGAATTCGTATCTCCTGCCGGAAGATTCCCAATAAAACGGCTGTCTGCAAATTCTTTCAATGCTGCTCCGTCAAATGGGGTGACAATAATTTTACTTCCATTCTGGTCATCTGCCCTGTCATTTGTTTTTTCTACATTTATAACAGAAAGCAGCATTGCCTTTAATTCACCGCCTTCTATATATACATTTGGACGTTCCAGCTTTGTCCAGTTATTTTCTGTACCGTCTTCATAGCTCAGGAAATTCTGATATGGCGTATATGCAGCACCTTCATGCAGGGTCCAATTGTTAATCCCGTCATATGAAGTCATATAATATGCCTGTTTTGCATTCCACTTATTTACAAGGCAGTGATACATCCCATCTGAATACCACATTACAGGATCTTCCATGTCATCCTCCGCAGTATCCATTCCCGGAAGATTCCACCACAAGCCGTTGCGTTCCACATGCCAGGGTCCATTTACGGAATCTGCGGTGGCAATGTCTCCGTTTCTGCTGATTGCCTCATATCTGCCGTCCGGTCTCACAATGATGCTGATGTTGGTCATTGTAAAACTTCCATCGCAGTTCATTTGCTCCAGATGTGTCCATTCTCCTCCGTTCTCAAGTGTTTTGGAAACGTGTACGGTACCCTGTACGTCCCATGGATCGCCCAAAACGATACCATACCGATATCCCTCTTCATAGAGGGGATCATGACTGCTTAACACAAAGGGATATACATTATGCCCTGCTCCTTCATGATAATCCGGCCAGATCAGGCCCTTATCCTCATATGGTCCATATAAATTGTCGCTTACTGCGTAGATGGCTTCCGAACCTTTCCACCCCGGATACCCATTTTCACCCTCGTGTCCGCCCCGCTGATCCCAGCGGCTGGCAAACATATAATACTTCCCTGATACTTCATCTTTGATAATGCCCCCATCCCAATAGGAATAATCGGACATATCATCGTCCTCCAAACCATTATGCCTGTCACGGGGACCTACTTCCGCCGCTCCCCAGCAGTCAGCCGACAACCCCTCCGGATCCATGACCGGCATGGGCAGGAAGCAATCCATAAACTGTTTCACTTCGGATTGTCCATCCATGGCTGAATCAATTGGTTCAGCCTGTGCAAACATAGCCGGAAAGCCAGCCGACATCGTTAATACCCCTGTCAGCGCAAATATAGCCCCTCTTTTTAATAGTTTTCCCATAGTTTCCTCCTTGTTCTGAATGTTCCTTCTATATAGATATAAATCTATTTCTATCATCAATGATATCATCCTCTCTGGCAAAACCTTTAGGATTATATTCCGACACATTTTTAATATTTTTCTCTTTTTATTCCTGATTAGGATTTAATTAATATATTTGTACTTTTTTCTCATCATATTTAACTCCCAGCAGTAAATTTCTTCCCTGATCGCACAAATATTTATTTCTTACATATTATAAATGGATAAAAAATATGGAGCTTTCCTATATGAAGAATTGTACCAACCTTTATTTTCTATCCTCCATAGCGTGTCAGCTTTCTGAATGTCTGTCTGAAAAAGAAATTGCCATACTGGCTGCTGATCTGGCAACTGTTGGTTGTATGCTGTCATCCATTTTAAGCCACAGAGTTGTGAATACTTCGTTAGATTCAGCTGCCGCTGCCTCAAATATTGCCTCGGATGTAGCGGAATTTAATACATCTGTTTTTTCGTCAGCCGAGCAGTAAAGGGGGCAGCTCTGACTTCATCCCCAATGGTATAAAGTTTTTGTACGAAAAGTATATTTGGCAGTATATTATTCCTCATCAGTATGATATATTTAATTCAACTATTATTTTTGATTTTATGGGGGGAACTTTTATGTATGAAAGACTGCTGAACAAACAAGAAATGCCAACGATAACAGAAATGACTGCATATTGCGGTAAGAATGCAGCGTTATTCAGAAACCTGAATGAATGGTTGTCTGATACATATGATACCAAACAGAAAATAACTTTCCCATATGGCAAGCATTATGGCTGGGGTATCTCTCATAGAAAAAAAGAAAAACTTATTTGCAATATATTTGCTGAATGTGAGGCTTTTACCGTAATGATAAGATTATCAGATAAACAGTTCGGTACCATATATGATAATTTGCAGAAGTTTACCCAGGAATACATAGATGATAAATATCCCTGCGGTGATGGCGGCTGGATACAATATCGCGTCACAAGCCAAGAACACTTTCACGATATCCAGACAATATTATCTGTTAAATGTTCATAAATATCATGTGATTAAATTTTCAGAATATAATTCTTAGAATTGCCACAGGCAGATTCTTATGATAAAATATAGTCAAATACAGAAGAAAGAAGGTATGGCAATGGATAAAAGCGTATTAGATTATGTTGTTACAAAGACACAGGAATTAATGAGTGCATCATCATGCAGCAGTGAAACAAAAGCAGCTTCCCAGGCATGGCTGGACGCAATTGGAACTGAAACAGGAGCAGCAGAAACGAAGAAATATATCCAGGAGCTGGAAGCAGATATTATGCCGATTGACAATTTAATCTGTTTTGCAGAATCAGATGCCGGAAATCAGGTCTTTGGAGCAGATACTGCTAAGAACGTAGCAGCTCATGCAAAGGAAATCAAGGCTGCGGGAGCTGAATTTTGTGATTGCCCGGCATGTGCAGCTGTAGCCGCCATTCTCGAGAAGAAAGATTTTCTATTAAAATAAGAAATAATTACCTGGAAACGCAGGAACCACTTCAGAAAATTAAAGTGCTTAAGGGAGTGTGTACAAGCACGCTCCCTTAAGCTTTGCCCATACTCCTTTTATGGTACGGACACTAAATTTAAATTTGTTTTCTCATCCAAATGTGGGGGCATCCTTCATCATCATCTTCTTCACCATACTGGACAAACCCTAATTTCTGATAAAAATTGCTGACTCTGCATTGAGCATGAAGGTCAATTCTATGACAGCCTTTATCAAAAGCATATCTTTGTGCTTCTTTTATAACATACGCACCGATATTTTTTCCTCTGTATTCTCTAAGTACCGCCAGGCGACCAAGACAGCAGGTACCTAATTCATGCTTTTTAAATACCCGGCAAGTTGCAATTGGCACTTGCTTTTCATCATATATTACAATGTGTGCTGCCTTATCGTCTATTTCATCAAATTCATTCTGAAATCCCTGTTCTTTTATAAAAACTGCTTTTCTTATTTCTTTTGCATCTTCCGGCAAACCATCCACATAAATCTTCGTATACATTTTTATATCCTGCCTTTCTTCATATTTCTGCTATTTGTTTTGTTTCTCAACCATAATACACGCAGGAGGTACAGCACCAGTAAAACACCCCAGGAACCGGCTTCCGCATATGCAATAATCATATTTCCACATAATCCGGCAAAACCATATGAAAATATGATACGTGAAATCAATGCAATTCCACCCGCTATACTGGAAAACAGCAAATCTCCGATTCCCTCTATGTAACCTCGTACAGACATTGCAATTCCATAAACTGCATAAAAACTTGCAATTTTCTGAAAGAAATGCTTACCAATTTCTGTTGCCTCCCGGCTTACTCCAAACATGGAGATCAGATATCCGCCTGTGGCTACAATGAGCCACGTAAGCAACAGGGATACACACAACATGATTGCAGTTCCAATACAAACAATCTTTGGGATTTGTTTTCTTTTTCCCGCTCCAAAATTCTGTGCTACGATGGTGGCTATACCGGAACCAAGATTAATAATTGGCAGTAAAATCATAGTGTCTACACGATATGCCGTGGTAATAGCCGCCACAGTCTGTGTCCCAAACCCATTCATAAAATTCTGCAGGATAAGGCCTCCACAGGAACTAATACAGGATTGAATCATCGGCGGTATACCAAAGTGAAACCCTTCTCTTAAAACAATTCGATCTAACGACCATTCTTTTATGGAGAAACGCAGACAGGGGTATTTCTTCACACTGTATAATACGATAAATACGGTCATAACAGCCTGGGAAATCACCGTCGCAGCTGCTGCACCAACAACTCCCCAATGTAAAACGCCTACTAATATAATATCTAAGATTACATTCACAACAGAGGAGCACAAAACAGCCCCAAATGGCGCACGGCTGTTGCCAATCCCCCGCAGCGCTGCAGCATATACATTATAGACAGCCAGAAACGGTATCCCAATCAATATGATCTGCAAATAATCCTTTGCCATATGTATCGTATCCTGCGTCGTATTTAACATACGAAGTAACGGATAGGCTCCTATCATACCGATTACCGGGACAAAGGAAAATATTCCTCCAATCACTACCGAGAACACCGAAACTATTTTTGATATATGCTCCTTTTTCCCGGCACCAAATTTCTGTGCAAACAAAATGGAAAGACCAAGTGTAAATCCCGTTATTGCAGTAAGGAAAAAATTAATGACGGTACTTGTGGAACCGATTGCCGCAAGTGCCTTCTCACCATTTACATTCCCTACGATAAATGCATCAGCCCAATTATAAAGCTGCTGCAAAATCCCGCTTAAAATAAGAGGTATACAAAATTTAATTAATGTAAATGCTACGTTTTCTTTTTTATTTTTATCACAGCTCATGTTAAATATCTCCTAAATCAAAAAAACGCATGCAAGAAAATAGCCTTGCATACGGTAGGTGCTCACCCGATCACAACTTGAAGTATAGCAAATTGTGGAAATATTTTCAAGACAAAAATTAAAGAGACATACAAATGTACGTCCCTTCCTTATTTTACATCTTCCGGTAACTAATCCGTAATTAATGTCATAATGTCTTCAATCGTTTTTCCGCTTTCCTGAATCATATCATAAAGCTGGCCCAATGCTTCTTCCCTTTTCTTTTGTTCCAAAGCTTTTTTCTGATCTAACAAAGCATCCATCTTCGCCTGTACTTTTGCAATTTGCTCGTCCAAAACTTCAATCTGATCATCAATTGATTTTCTTTGTCCTCTTGCCATGATTAATTCCTCCAATATAATTTACTTTTATCGTTAATATTGTAAATCATTATCGGCTATTTGTCCAGGTTATATACAAGTGTTTTATAAAAGTTAATAAATATATCTATATTGGGAATGTATAGTAACAGCAAGTCCCTTTTTTCTTGACATACCAGGATTTCAAATGGCAAAACCATCTGTTTGTTTTCTTCTTACCATACGAAGAGTAAATACAATTACAGCAAAATTTCTCCATAAGCTTCCCTTAGAACCTCCCTTAGAATTACATTTACACGCAGGCACTTTCTCCTTGGTTATTATGTAATGTAATTTTTCTTTTTCTTATTTTCCAGTTCATCTCTAACGCTTCCAGTTTTACACACTTTATTTTGCTTAGTTTATTCTTATGATAACATTTTCTCTGATTAACAATCCATTCTCCCAGTGCCGCCTGATTGTAAACGAATTCTTTGGGTATGTTTATATTTCCATATTCCAGATAATATTCTTCACAATATTGATACCAGATGTCCCACTTTCTTCTGATTCCAAGTGACCATATCATCTCAATCTGATTCAGTAGATATATTTTTCTGGCATCAATTTTACATGTTCCAGTTTGATGATATGCAGCCCGCTGCCGCTCAATCCAACGCCCCAGGAGATAACCGCCCGGCGTTATATATTTAACAGGTATCTTTAGATGCTTCTCTGAATGATAGAATTCTTCGGCAAGCATATACCACTCATCCCAGGTCAATCGTGCATTATTACTTTTTTCTCCAGCTTTAGAATCATTCATACTCTCCCCACATTTCTGATTATTCTATCACAGTCATTTGCGTGTATTTTATTTATCAAACAATGTAGACTTTAATTGACGTATAGTATATAATGGAAAAAGTGGAAAAAATAGTTAAATTTATCCATTTACAGCGTGTCAATTAAAGTCTACATTTTTTGACTTAAATCGATAAATTTCTGCTTATTTCGGGCAATCTGGACGTTTTTATTCAGGGCTGCAACTCATTTTTTCTTGAAAATTTCGATTATTTTTCTTATTTCATTTTCTTATTTCTAATATTTATCTTATTCCTAATATTTCTCTTATTTCTAATATTTGTCTTATTCCTAATATTTCTCTTATTCCTATTATTCTTATTATTCCTCAGCGAAACCCTAATTAAAATTTTATAACGACATAGACTCACCAGATTCTTGCTAATTAAATCTTGCATTATTAGTAGTACATTTATAACCTGAAATTGTGCGTTATAGTACTATCCGGATAATTTATAATAGTAAAAACCCTCTAAAATGCGGGCATGCCAAATAAATTTGACAAAATTCCAAATATATTTGCTGGCTTTATGAAAAGACTTTACTTATAATAAAAGCACAGAAACACAAACAGGAAAGGGGTTAAAATATGCTTGGAGAAAAATTAATGACACTTCGAAAGAAGTATAACTACAGCCAGCAAGAACTGGCAGATATGCTTTCTGTATCAAGACAGACCATCTCCAACTGGGAATGCGGCCAGGGAGCTCCTGCACTAGATAAGGCACAGGAACTTGCTGCAATCTATAGTATCAGTCTGGATGATCTGGTAGGAAATAATGTTGAAATCGTTACCACCAGTAAACGGTCAAGAGATTTACATGTTCTGAAAAGGCTTGCAGGCAAGACCGTTAAGATGAATTTTTCCAGTACCGATCTGTTGCTTGATGCTGCTCTGGATACCGGAACAAACGGCAAAGTGAAAGTTCTGGAAGTAAATGACCAGTGGATTCGTATTGAATATGTACGGACAAAAGAAAAAAGTATCTTTCAAAAAGAGAATGTAATCAAACTGGTGGAAACAGGTGCAGTGGACGGATTTGAAATAATCGAGGAGGAAGTATGATGACAGGTATGGTAACATTTCTTATTTTTGTAGTAATTGGATTATTGATCTATATTATTTGTGAGTTGACCGATTCCAAAAAAACGAAACCAGAAACTTCTTATAAAGAAGTGATTCCCCAGTTTCTGAACAAATATTGTGAAATTACAATAAAAAATTCATTAGCTTCCATAGATGTCATGTACAGCACCAGGGGTGTATTAACAGATATGGATGATGAATGGATTATGCTGGAAAGGACAGATAAATCAAAAAGATCAGTTAAAGTGCTGAGAATTGATAATATTGGTGGAATAAAAGAGATCTCAAATCTATCAGCATCACCCCAGAGTTATTAATAATCATGTTCGGTGTCAAGTCGTACACGGTTAATTTTATTGATCACACCGGTTGCCCCCCACATGGGATGCAGTGGCAAAGGCACAATTGCCAAGCCAGGTATCCCACAGTGGGCTCTTCGCGAAAGGAACCTTCCCGCTTACAGTTCCTGATCCTCATCCGAAGGAATATATCTGCAAATGTCGGAAACATCACATTTTAAGATTCTGCATAAATCGTTCAATTTTTGTGTCGTAATACCTTTGTTGTGTTTCAGTTTATTTAAGGTGCTAAAAGAAATTTTGTGCTTATTTGTCAATGTGTAATATGTTTCATCAGATTTTTTCAATGTCTCCCAAAATGGTGTAAAATCGATCATGCTAATTCCTACCTTTCTATTAATAATAGACTTAGCATAAATTATATTCTTATTCTTGAATATATTCTTATTTGAGAATATAATATATTGCATAGTATAAGGGAGGAATTGAGCATATGATTGAATATCTGCAAACCTATATGAATCAAATTAAGCATGGTACAAGCAGAGTTTCTTTTTTGGTGGAGCTTTACCAGTGGGAATTGGTTGATAATGATTATGATTTTTTATGGGAAATTATGCCGCCTAATATTTCTGACAGTGAATTATTTGAATTCTGTAGAAAAGTACCCGGCTTTTTAGAAGATTATAATTGAAAATGGAGAGTAGTTTATATACTCTCCCATTAAGCATCAGGACCGACCGTTTCGCAACATATCGTTTACTGCTGCGTCAGCCCACCATTCATTTATTCCTTATTTTTCGTAATCGGGTCCACGTCATTGATCAAATTGTAACATTTAGAACATGCAAAATTGTTTTCAACGCACATCTCCATATCACAACTCGTTGTTTCTTTAATATAAGATACCCCCCACTCCATGATATTCTTCATAACCGGTATAAAACTCTTGCCGATTTCTGTTATCGAATATTCAACTTTAGGTGGAACCTCTTTGTAAACCTCTCTATGGATCAGTTTATCCCTTTCCAGTTCCCTTAATTGCTGTGTTAGGACACCTCGTGATACCTCGGGGATCAGTCTCTGCAGTTCCCCAAAACGTCTCGTTTTCTGAGCAACAATCCATAAGATCGTTAATTTCCATTTTCCCATCAGTAAATTTTGTGTTACCGTTATGGGACAAAACTTCTTCGCATCGTATTTATCATTCATGTATATCCGCTCCTTTATCCAATAGTCACATTTTTATGACTATGTAATAAAAATGTGCGTACTTGTAAAGTGAATCCTATTATTGTAACATTATATAGCAACGATAACCGACGGTCAATCGAAAAAAAGGAGGTAACATTCATGAAAGAAGTATATGATTTTTTGAAAAAATGCGGAACTTATTATATCGCAACGATAGATGGCGATAAGCCTAGAGTCCGCCCGTTTGGGACTGTGGATATCTTCGAAAACAAAATGTATATCCAAACAGGGAAATCTAAAAATGTGTCAAAACAGATTCACGCCAATTCCCAAATTGAAATCTGTGGAATGGCAGATGGTAAATGGATTCGTGTAGAGGCCGTTGCTGTTGAGGATGATAACGTTGAAGCACGGAAGCACATGCTGGACGCTTATCCGGATTTGAAGCAGATGTATTCCCCTGATGATGGAAATACAGAAGTCTTTTATCTTAAAGATGCGATTGCGACTATCTCCTCATTTACAGAAGCTCCTGTGACCATTAAGTTTTAATCCACAGACCGGCAGAGCGCACCAGCTGTGGCACAGTACAGCCATCATTCATATCATTCTTATTGATACATAATCCCACAATTGCATACCCTTTTAGATTATTTTGACATTCCCGGGAGTTGGATTTATAATCAACTATATAAAGGGGGCGGTTTAGAATGGGGCAGATTGCAAACCAGGGCTTACTTGAAATCATTTTCAAATTGAAGAAAAAGCACAAAGAAAAGAAGGATATGAAGAAAAAGAAATGAGTGCAGGCAAACCGGGCAGCTATCTCTTATAGCTGCCCGGTTTATCCTCATGAATTTATGCCTTATGTCATTTTACACTTACCCTGCAAACTGCATGCTCTCCACTGCTTGTCTTTACCGTGATTTTAGCGTATCCTCTTTTTATTCCTTTTACAACACCTTTTGAGGTTACGGTTGCTACTTTGGAATTAGAAGAACTCCATTTCAATGTATCCGTACTATTTTTAGGCGAAACGTCAGCCCTTAAGGTTATCTTTTTTCCTTTCCTAAGACTTTTTTCTTTCTTGTTTAAACGAACTTGACTCGCTTTAATTTCTTTTACGTTTATTTTACAGGATGCCCATTTTCCACTGGATGCTTTTGCTTTAATTGTAACGGTTCCCTCTTTGATTCCGGACACTACTCCGTCCTTAGAAACTTTTGCTATTTTTCTGTCGGAAGAAGTCCACTTAATCTGATCGGTGGAATTCTTTGGATGCAGTTTCGCTTTTAAAGAGACTTTCTTACCTTTTTTTATTGTTTTTGCTGTGGTATTTAATTTTACACCGACCGCTTTTTTCTCTTTTACAGTAATTTTACAGGTTCCTTTGATCTGACCATCTGATGTTGTTGCTGTGATCATTGCAGTTCCAGCTTTTTTAGCTCTTACCTTTCCACTTTGATTAATATCAGCAACCGTAGAATCAGATGATTTCCATGTCACTTTTTTATTTGTGGCATTAGAAGGGAAAACAGTAACCGATAACTTACGGGATTTTCCTTTAAGCAATGTTTTTTTAGATGGTTTTATACTTACTTTTTGTATATTCACAACTTTGGGATTAATTGTAAGCATACACACAGCCTTTTTACTGCCATCATGGGTTGTTACCGTTATCGCTGCCTTCCCAGCTTTTACCGCCGTAACGTTTCCGTTACGGTCAACTGTAGCTGCCTGCTTATTGGAACTCTCCCATATAACAGATTGATCCGTTGCATTTTGGGGAAGAACTGTGGCTTTTAGCAGAACTTTCTGTCCCTCTGTCAGACTCAGGTTACTACTGTTTAAGTTTACCGATGAGACCGCTACTTTTTCCGGGGTCGGCGGTGTGGGTGTTGGCGGTTCCGGTGCTGGTGGTTCCGGACTTGGTGGTTCTGGTGTTGGCGGCTCCGGTGTTGGCGGTTCCGGATCTGGTGATACCGGCGGTACATATTCCTGCGTATAATCATCGGTATAATACCAAAGGACCTGATCGCCCTTTGCCAGGATATGCTGATTCATCGTTTTATTACTCAGCACCCCGTTCACTTCATACATCCATCCGCTGTTCCTTCCATTCGAACCTTCTGCCAGAACTATTCCAGCCGGATTCGTGATACTGGACACATAGGAATCACTTCCACTGTATATATATCCGTTTTCCAACAAAGCTTTTTTAAAGACTTCTGCAACAGTAACTCCTTCTTCAGCCGTAACGTTGAGATGATCAATCCATTTCTGATAACCCTCATGACTGCCCTGTCCATGAGCCGTGTCCCCGTACAATGAAAAATCAACCGTTATTTTTGCATCCGGATCCGGATTCTCACCATTTTTCCCAAGGACAAGGACGGTGGCTTTCACCGGCTGCCTGTAAAGCTGCGCAAATTCTTTGTTATCCGGGTACTTAACCGCATATTTTTCAAATACCTTACTTGAAAGGCAGCTCTCGATTGTTACTTCCGTATCATATTCCGGCTGTGTAACCAGCAGGTTTTCATGCGCTATAATATTTGGCTTACTGGATTTGAACAGATTAAATGCTTCACTTGGATAGTCCAAAACAATATCAACTGGTGAAATCCCTTTATCCGTCTCATTGGTAATATTATAAATGTATTTTAATGTTTTACCATCTTCATCAAATATGATTTCCCGAAATCCATGCAGATCTTCTGTAATATGCTGCATATCTGCATTTTTACCTTTGATTGCTTCAAAGTAAGCATCTTTTGCGGCTTTCATCAATGCAGTTTCACGTTCAATTTCTATATTAGTTAACGGGAGAACTTTCACTGTAATATCTTTTGTTACGGATAAGCCCGCGATACTTTTATTTGTCATTGTCACCGTAAAAGTGACTTCTTTAGCAGACTCTCCCGGTAGCGGACGATAGATATTGCCGCGATATCCATTTACTTTTGCGGTCTCTTCATCTTTACTGATAACCGTAAATTTATAATTATTATAATTAATAATGCCAGTCTTGCCCGGAGTCAGAAACTGTATATCGGAATCCACTCCCTCTGGGTCTATAACCTTATCTGTCCCGGAATATTTTAGCTTATCAATGGTATAATTATTATCCAGCTCTCTCTGCATCTGCTGTTTGATTTCAGAAGAATCCACGCCCTTTACCGTTACTGTAAATTCTTTATTCAGAACAGCCGCTTCTCCGGAATTGGTATAGTTAAATGTAAAAATAGCTATGAGTTTTACTTCTTCATCTTTAGTTCCTCTTTTTACCGTTCCTTTATAATCACTATAAAAATCGGAAGGATTTACTTTTCCTACGGAAATGACGTCTGTATTTGTAGAGATCCAGTTGATCTCTGACCATCTGGCATTTCCCACATATTTAGGAAGAACCAAGTCAGTTTTCACTTCAGAAATACTGCTATTGCTTCCTTTGATTGCATCGTCATCAACGTTTGCAACAAGTTCTTTATCCATCGTCTCTTTCACTTTATCCAGATCCCAATAGATATTAACCTGCTTATTCAGCTCTTTTACGGCATCCCCCTTAGCAAGCTCAAAAGTCACATTAAAATATACGGCTTTACTGAAAAAAACTTCACTTAATTTTGCCGGGTTATAATAATAATACGTAATAGAACCATCTTCGGAAATATTTGCATAATCTTTCAGCCTCTCAAAAGATTGTGAAACGTTTACTGATTTTAATGTTACTGCTACGCCATCAAAATTGTGAGCTTTCAAATCATTTTCTAAATAAGTGACGATATTTTTATCTTCTTCAAATTCAGGTGTCAATACACCCCATTTATAATTTTCCAGAACTTCATTTAAAATTGCTTCATCAGCATTAGCAGCTTCTGAATAAACTCTGAATTTAAATTCTTTCGTATCTTCTGCTTCGTTGCATTTAATTGTGGCTGTCAGAATCACTTCTGCTATTCCCTCTGCGGACAAGGTTACTGCTCCGTCCCTGCTTATCACCTGAATGTTACTGGACTCCCAGGTAATCATACAGTCGTTTTCTCCTGCAGCCGGCAATAATATAGTTGTTGCCCCAGTGATCTTTTCCGATTGTTCCAGTTTTAAGCCCGCTTTTGCTTCCGCTACCTTTGCTGCATCTGATTTTTCGATGATGGAAGTTGACTCTGCAGTGGCTGTGGAACCATTTTCACCATAAACAATAACGATTACATATTTGCCGATAAAATCATCCGGAATCATAAATTCGGATGTAACAGCACCTTCTATATCTGTAAAATCTGCACCGTTATCGGAAACTTTCCACTGATAATTCAGATTTGTCGGGGTGGCATCCTCCATACCGGCAGACACAGCGGTCAGCTTTTCTCCTGTTTTGGCTATGCCTTCGATTGTTACAGACACAACTTCCACCGGACCTGCAGGCTCGTCTTTTCCCTCCCAGGACAGTGCCGGGTAACCCGGAGTTTTTACATAATGATATTCATCCTCAATCACAATGTCATAGATGTTATCAGCATTCAGACTACCTATGATACTTTCGCTTTTTAAATCAGATTCTGATACGGCACCGATGGATTCATCTGTCGCTTCCGCAAGGTAATAATTAGCAGATAATTTAGCACTGCTTGTCTTCATGCCAACGATCCCATTTACTTTGGGATCATCCGTGTTTCCATCTTTGCTAATCAATCCTGTATTATAGCAATTGATCATAATCGCACCGGAGCAGCGTCCGGCTATACCGCCCACGGTGGTATTTGCTGCGCCGCTACCGGCAGAAATACTGCCTGTGTTGTAGCAGGAATATAAGGTTCCTCCATCCTGATTTCCCACAACACCGCCCATATAGGATGCTGCTGTTTGATGATACCCGGAAACCTGGCCTTCATTGACACAGCCCTTTACCGTTCCTGCATTTTCTCCTGCTATGCCTCCAACTCTTTTGGAACCTCCGGCTTCACTTACATCTATGATACCCTGAAACTGGCTGGCTTCCACTGTTCCGTTATTCTGTGCTGTAATACCGCCGGCACTCCCACGAGCTGTTGATTCTTTTAGATATATTGTTAAGCTGCTTTTGGTATTCTGAATTATACCTCCGAAAGCATTCCAGCCTGCAACTCCACCTGCTCCAACACTTGTGCTTTCAAGGACCCCCGTAAGATTTCCGATATTTTTTATCGTCCCCTGGGATTTGCCGAATAAACCGCCCCATTTCTCTGCAGTATGTAGTGAAAGATTTGAGATTTCAAAATTTCCCCCATCAAAGACCCCGGTATATGGATCATCCGGGCTGCCAATCGGCACCCACTCTGCACCGCTCAAATCAATATCAGCCAGCAAAACAGCATTTGCATCTGCATTACCGCTATTCACATGTTCCCCAAACCATCGCAGCTCATCCGACGTACCAATCTGGTAAATACCATTGGTTTCAGCTGGCTCTGTCCATGCTGGTTCCATCTTTTCTGTAAAAGATGAAGATTCAGCTTCGCTTTCATCCATTTCACGCTGTTCACCAGTTGTGGTCTCCCCTGTGTCTGACAGAAATTCTGTCTCCATTTGTTCACTTGCCGATGCCGTAACAGGCGCTGCTGCCATGCTAAATGCCATCGAAAATGCAAGCACCATGGATAGTGCCTGATTCAGTCTTTTTCTTCTCATGACCTTCCTCCTAGAGATAATAATTATTATATAAACATCATTTGATGTATATATCTTATCCCGGGCAGGGATGTCACTGCTTAAAAAATCTGGTAAAAAAAGCTCCCTCAACAGAATGAAGGAGCTTTTTACAAATAAAAAAGCACAATCTTCCCACCCAAAGATTATAACTGTCCAATTCAAGCAAAGTCATCTGACTTACGAGTCATACGAAGAGACACCTGTTATATTTCTATAACATGATGTCTCCAAATCCTCGTTTACAGTAGGGGTAAGCCTGTACCGGATTTTCACCGGTTTCCTTACTTCTTGTCTGGTTATTATGAAATTTACTATATAAAAGTATACACCCTTACACGTTTTCTGTCTATAGAGAAAGTCTTATGATTCTAAAGGGTAAGTCGTAACTTTCTTCAGAAATTCTTATGATTCCTTATGAATCTCATACTTGTCCAAAACATGGTCTTTCCAGCAGATATCAATCGTTCTGCCGCCCTTAATCCGAAGGCCTTTCACACACCCATCCTTCCATTCTTTTGGAAGTGCAGGAAGCAGCTTTAATGCTCCGCCCCTGTCCTGAACCAACATATTTGCAATGGCAGCGCTGCCTGCAAAATTCCCGTCAATCTGGAATGGCGGATGCATATCCCAAAGGTTTGGATAGGTGGATCTGGTAAGCAGGGTCCGCAGATATTCATAGCTCCTGCCGGCATCGCCCATGACAGCAAATACCTGAACGATCCAGCCACAGCTCCATCCGGTGTGCCCGCCTCCATTTTCCAGTCTTCTTTCCAGCGTTTTACGGCAGGCTTCTTTCAGACGGTGATCCTCTTCAAATAATTCAGCCGGATATAATCCATAGAGATGGGAAATATGTCTGTGCCCGGGCTCTACTTCTTCATAATCAATGGGCCACTCCTGCAGCTGCCCATATTTTCCTATTTTGTACGGATATAATTTTGCTTCTTTTTCTTTGATTTCCTCCAATAGTTCCTCAGCTATTTCCAGTTCCCCACATATCTTTTTAAAGTCCCCAAACACTTCCCGTATAATTGTCATATCCATGGTGCAGGCATAGGTCAGGGATGCTTTTTCTCCTTCCCCGCCGGGCACAAAAAAGACGTTTTCCGGAGAAGCTGATGGACAGGTCACATAATAATCTTCATATGGCACCAGCCAATCCAGGCAGAATAGAGCTGCCTGTTTCAAAACGGGATATGCACTATTCCTTAAAAATTCTTTATCCCCGTGATATTCGTAGTGCTTCCAGAATTCTTCGCACATCCACGCTCCACCCAGTGGAAAAAACGAGTAACATCCGCTGTTTTCCTGACCCGCATTTTTGCCGTGTGCCACTCCAACGGGATTCGTGCTCATCCAGTAATCCGTATTATGAGATACCGTAAAGCCCCTGCATCCAAAATGTATCTCTGCCGTTTTCTGACCCGCAATGCTCAACCCTTTTACAAAATTAAAATATGGTTCCAGGCACTCTGCCAGGTTGCAGCTCTGGGCATGCCAATAGTTCATCTGGGCATTTATGTTGGTTGTATAATTACAACTCCAGGGCGCACGGAATTCCCAGTTCCAGATGCCCTGCAGATTCGCCGGCACACCTCCTTCTCTGGAGGAACTGATCAGCAGATATCTGCCATACTGAAAATAAAGAGCATACATGGCTGTATCTTCTTTTCCATCTTTCATATCCTGCAAACGCTGGTCAGTAGGCACATCCGGCTGGCTCCCCAGATCCAGTTCCACCCGGTTGTATAAATTCATATAGTCTTTTTCGTGCTTTTCTTTCACGCCTTCATATCCACAGCTGTTAAATTCTGCAGTAACATCCGGATTACGCACTGCAGTCAGTGCCATTATAATTTCCGATGCATTTTTTACAACCAGGACTGCTGTTTCGCCTTCGAATACGATCTCATGTGTTCCATCGGTTGACAGGAGCGTCAGATCTGCATGAAATGCCTGCCCGCGATCCCCCCAGATAACAGGCGTTTCGCTGTCCACATAGCTTGGATCTACATGTTCCGGACACGTCCCGTTCATACGGATCATCCCCGGCCTGCTTTCATAAACCGGTTTTAAATCACTTTCAATAGAAACACGGATTCCCATTTCCTTAACGCTGCTGCACAGCCGTATGTACATCGCTTTAGACGGAAAGCTTGCAAAGTATTCTCTTTTAAAATTCACCCCGTCAATATCATAGCTGACACTGGCTGCAGCATGGTCAATATCCAGTCTCCGCACATAATTTTCTGCATTCCTGCCATGGACAAAATCTATTTTCAGATTTCCAAGGGGCAGATAGCTCTCTGTAAATTCCGCCAGCATTTTTTCTTCCACTAAGCACTGTGCTTCTGCATTCTTTCCTTCAAATATCAGCTTCCTTGCTTCCGGTAAAAATTCCAGAGCATTTTGATTATTTTTATCATGCTGGTAACCGGACCATAACGTTTCTTCATTTAGCCCTATGAGTTCCTGATCGATATTCCCCCAGATCATTCCACCCAGGCTGCCATTGCCAATGGGCAGGGTTTCTTCCCACCGGGCAGCAGGCTGCTTATAAAATAATTCCATAAAATCCTCCTGATTTTGGTCATTTCTTTGTTCTGTTCCATTTTATTACATCTTTGACATAAAGGGAAGAATTATTACACATTTACTATATTTACTCAAATATAAATATCTCCTCTATGGGCACACCTACAACCCTTGATATATCGATTGCCAGTTTTAATGAAGGGTTATATTGTGCTTTTTCCAACCGCATTATGGTTTCCCTGCGAACTCCCACAGCATTTGCCAGCTCCTCCTGCGTCATTTCTTTCAACTGTCTGAATTTTTTTAGATTGCATTCGAAATCTGCCCCCATACTATTCCGCTTCCTCCGTATCGTATTTATAGAGCAGGTAGCTCGAGAGGAAAATAATTAATGCAATGATAAGGGAAGAAGAAACGATATAAGCAATAGCTATCACATCGGTACTTAATTTATTTCCCACAAATCCCATCAGCCAAGTTACAAAAAACAAAATTGAAAATCCCGTTTTTAAAGCTGATAAATCGGCTCTTGTCTTCTCTTCTTTAAATCGCTCATCAATAAGTGTGTTGCTCAGCTTCGCTTCATAGAAAAAGCCAAAGAAACCAAAAAAGACAAAGAACATAAATGGCCAGACCGTCCGCTGTTGCAGATACGTCATAATTCCAAAGAATCCGAAAAATCCAAAAAATCCAAACCAGCCGAATTTCGGATTTAAGCTTCTCGTTTTATTTTTTTCTCTGTTGGTCCTGTTTACTTTTAAAGAATTCTTAATCATACTGATCACAAAATAAAACATGTAAATTACCAGGCAGCCAGTAACGACAATCATTGGCAGATCATTCATCTGGAATTGATAAGTACTGAAATCCATTGGCTTTACAAGCCTTCCTTCGTTATAAACAGAAGCATAAAATACTGCAGCAAATTGTAAAATAATCAAAATAACCAACACCGTAAACTTCTTATTTCTTTTCATTGTTATCCCTCCTTGAAAGTGATGTATTTATCTCTTTATATGACAAATATATCACTCTGCAGTGTGGATGTCAAGACTATTTTGATACAAATATATCACTTTTAAAAAATTGGCTACTTACCTATGGCATTTGTCGGCTGGTTGTTAGTTTTTGGTTATAAAATGTGACGTGTAACATAGTGTGTTTTGGTTGTTTATTCAGCTTGTCACACAAACGAGGCAGTATAACCCATATGGATTTATACTGCCCTTAACTTATATTTTCTTAGCTTATAATTTGCTCCGTTACTTTTAGATGGGTCCCGGAGTACTATGGTAGCATTTTTATTTGCTTTGCCTGCTATTTTCTTCGTTTTCTTTGAAATCTTATCAAAGGAAGACGGCTTTACTAGATTTAAGGTTTTTACAAGCTTCTGAAGCCAGCTAAACCCCAATATAGCCCCCCTAAATAGCATACACCATAATCCTAATATACAAAATCCACCAACCACATTTTAATCTTCCTTAACAAACTCTTCTTTGTCAAAATACAATGCAATGTCTCATCTTTCAGCTGCTCTGCCTTTACCCGCTGCTCCTCTGAAACATCCAGATCACCATAAACTGCTCCCTGCACCACATCCAGTGTCTCCCTGAATTTTTCTCCAAATTCTTTAGAATATTTTTCAGAAAGAATTCCTACATAGCCATAATGGGATCCCTTTGCTTTTGGAGTCTTATCATAGAGAAGTAAAAATAAAGTATAAGCATAGAGATGCTTTACCGCCAGCCTATTATCCGCTACACGGAAGCTCTTTTTACGATTTCCAAGTTTCCTTCTGTGATAAATTACATAAATCAGCCATGATAAGATTAAAATGACAGCCAGAGCAACTACAGCAATCAACAGAATCTTTTGTACGGGTACTTCTGCCTTTTTACCCGTCTTCTTTTTCTTTAATTCCTTTTCCTCATCTTTTATCTTCTCCGATTTGCCTGAGTCATCTGACTGACCGCCGTCTCCCGTAAGTGCAGGAGCCTGTGAGAATTCCGGTCTTTCCATAATGCCCAGATAAGGTGGTGTTGCTTCCATAGGTACCCAGCCAATGCCGTCCTGATAGACTTCTGCCCAGGCGTGGGCGTTTTCTCCGGTAATTTCGATTGGTTCATAAGCCTCCACACCTTTTACATCCTCCGGTGTCACAAGATAACCCTCCACATATCTTGCAGGAATACCCAGATACCGGTACATCAGTACTGCAGCTGTTGCATAGTGGGCGGAATATCCTTTTTTCTGGCTCTGAAGAAACCATTGCAAAAAATCATAATTTCCTGTAAAGGTATCCACTTCTTCGGAGTATTCTATATTCTTGTCCAGATATCCCATAATCAAAGCATTTGCTTCTTCATAGGGATAATGAGCACTTCCTGATGCCTCTTCTATTTTCAAAAGATTTTTCAGAATCTGTTTCTGGTGGTCCGGTATATCCAGGTAATTCCGGTAGATAAAGGCATTGTAGTAACTTTCGTTTCCTGCGTATTCCGCCGAAGTATCACTATTCCTGATTTCATAAAAATCTGACGCCAGTGTAGGATAACGTTTCACCAGATTACTGTTTGCAGTATAGTGATACAGGCGGTTTCCAAACAATCCTTTTGACTTTAAGGAAACATCCCCCAGATTTTTGCTCCCATCTATCTTACCGGGATCTGACTTCAGTTCATAGGGCGTATAAATGTACTTACTGTTTGCGTTTACATTCTGTACCGTAATCTCCACAGTCTCATCATCTGTTTTTCCATTTTCCAGCTGATTTACCAGAGAGAGCTGGTTTAATCCATTAAAATTTGTTTCGTGAAGCCAGTAAAACAGGTCCTTCGCTTCATAATAGACAGATTTTTCTAGCTCCTCCCAACCATTCTGGGTGTAAGTACTTCCAACAAACCCGCGCAAATACAGGGATTCCGGCTTGTCCATCAGCACTTCCAGTGCAGTTGTATCCTTCAATGTCAAATTTCCCAGTCCCTTAAATTGACCCTGCGTAAAAGAATTTGTCTTCTCTTTTTCGTAGCGTATATTGGAAATTGTTTTTGCTATTCCTTCTTTTACCGACTCTGCAAATCCTGCTTTCGTGTAGCTATTAACAGATACTGTACTGACCATCAATCCCAGGATAGCTGCAAAAGCAACCGTTAGTATTCCGGATACCTGCAGGATAGCCAAATATTTACCATTGCCAAATGCCCTCCGTTTTTTCCTGCCATGTACAAAAAAACTCAATAGAACCATTACGGAAGCCAGCATCATTATCACAGGTATAATACCATAGTTTTCACCAGTACATAATTCCAGCACCAATAATGGCAATACACTTATGCATAAGAGTAATATACTGCGCAGCCGGATAATTACGGTTACAACTACAGCAGACAGCAGGCAGCTCCATATCCAGAACAGGCAAAGGGCGATTCCATATGATTCCTCAGCAATACCAATATCATAAACTTTCAGGAAAATTCCAAAGTTTCTGCCGGCTGCCTGCCCAATCCGGTTCATGGTCAGCAGAAAGCCGTCCAGCATCAACTCCTGGCGTATTAAGAGGAACAGGATTCCAACAGCAGCCAGAAGCGCCGTACCTGCCTTCACATAACGGCTGTACTTTCCATGTAACTGCAGCAGTGTCAGGATCAGCAATCCAAAAGCTGCCGAATAGTATACCTGCACCGGCAGATCAAGAAGATAAATAAAAGACAAAGATATGCCAAGATAAAGCAAAAAAGCCGGAAGTAATCCTGCCAGCACGCTAAACAAACCTTCCTTGCCACTATTTTTCCGATTCTCCAATTGAATTGTAATCTGAGATTTTTTCTTACCTGTATTTTTCTTTCCATTTTTCATATCTTACATCCCCTATATTACCAACTGGCATAATTCTTCTGTCAATGTCTCCGGTGTAAATACTACCAGCGAATGGTCCAAATTTCCGGATACCTCCTGCTTACTTATCCGGCACTGCAAAACAGCCACGGAACAAATCTCACTTAAGCATTTCAGATCCTCTCCACCATCTGACGCTGTAATATAGACCACATGGGCATAGGGATTGTCAATACAGTCCTCCAAATAGTAATGGAGGCTGGTCTCTCCCTGCTCTTTACTTTGAATACCCAGAAACCCCGCCGTCATCTCGGCTAATTCATCTACCGATGTAACATCCTGCCGGCGGAAAAGGGCCTTGCTCTGATCATACCACCCTAATGTGTGAAGATGCCCCTCCTGGATCAGAGACTGGGATACCGATAAAAAAGCTTCCATCATTGCATCGCGAAGCGCGGCTGTTTCTTTCTTCTTTTCAAAAGATGCTGTTTCGTATAAAAGAAGTATGGAATTTTCTACCGGAAGGCTTAGCTCCTTAACATACAGCCCATCCAGCTTGCCGGATACCTTCCAGTGTATATTTTTCGGACTGTCTCCCTCCTGATATTCCCGCATGCCAAATATTTCACTGGGGTCATCCCCTCTTTTACTGTCTGAGTAAGTAATGCTGTCCCAATTAGCACTCAGGCTGTCGCTGATTTGTACATTTGCAGGAAATATATCGGGCAAAATCACAATATGCCCATATTGATCCGGGTTCTCCTGAAGGGTAAAAATCCCCAGCCAGTCATATAAAGTTACTTTTTCAATGGTCACCTGCACATTTCCGCAATATCTGCTTTTCAGATTCCAGTTCAGCTTTTCCGTTTTTTTAGCCGGTATGGCGCAGTAAATCTCCTGCTCTTTCATCTCTCCGGTCAGCTGATTGAAAAACTGAAGGCAGCAGCACACTTTTAACACAGGGAAAATACTCTTATTTTGAATGCTGAGTTCCCCCTGTACCTGCTTTCCCTTGCCTGCCATGGATACCGCCTGAAATGAATACGATAATTTATGCCGGGTGGTTAATATGGCCGCCCCGCAGACAGGAAGGATTGACACAGAAGCGATCAGAAGGAAAAATGCCCAGTATGAATCTGAATAGATGTATAGGATCACCGTACCCAGCAGCCATACTCCATAGCATATTCTTGTCTTTAACATAAAGTCCTCCTGGTTATGAAATTTCCGGTACGGAAACCGTTTTTGTAATTTCTTCCATGATAGACATGGCAGATACTCCGGTTACCTTTGCCTTGGGATGGAGTATCACACGATGGCTGCTGACGGACGGAAATATCCCGATGACATCTTCCGGTGTTACATAACCTCGTCCAGCTATATAGGCAGATGCTTTCGCCATATTATTCACCGCGTATGCACCACGGGGACTTACGCCCAGCTGGATATATTCATGGCTCCTGGTTGCTTCTGCAAGCCTTGTAATATACCGCAGTATCTCATCTTTTACCTTGACCCTGGACACTTCCATCTGCATCTCTTCTAAATCGTCCTTATTGATTACTGCTTTGATTGTATCCAGCGGCTGTATTTCCTGACGATCCTTTAAGATATTGACCTGACTCTCAAAATCCGGATATCCCATTTCCAGTTTTACCATAAAACGGTCTAACTGGGACTGGGGAAGCAATTGTGTACCGGCGGAACCAAAGGGATTCTGAGTGGAGATTACAACGAAAGGTTTTGGAACCTCATAAGTATTTCCGTCAACAGTTACATTTCCTTCCTCCATAACTTCCAGAAGTGCTGCCTGGGTCTTACTGGAGGTACGGTTGATCTCATCTGCCAGCAGCAGGTTACACATAACTGCTCCGGGCTTATAAACAAACTCACCGCTTTTTTTGTCATATACCGTATATCCTACAACATCAGATGGGATAACATCAGGGGTAAACTGGATTCTCCTGTAATCCAGTCCCAGTGTTTTGCTGATTGCAAGTGCCAGTGTGGTCTTACCCACTCCGGGTATATCTTCCAGTAAAATATGTCCCTTTGCCAGAATTGCCATCAGTACTTTTTGAATCACTTCCTCTTTTCCTACGATAACCTTTTGTATTTCCTGAACTAACTGTTCTGTATGCTTCATGTATGTATACCTCACCTTCTTGACATTTAAAATATTCCGTGTTTGATATTAATTCTCTTTAATTTTCTGCCGATTGGACCGATTCCCAGCATCAGAAAAACTACATTGGATATGGCATATTCGATACTTACCGGAAGTGCGATAACCTGTACCGTCAGATATCTCGCCAGGCTGAAACTCCCGTCAAATGAAAGTACGGTCCATATATCCATAATGGCCGAATATCCAAATCCCGCCAGGAACCCGTATACTGCCAAAATTCCTCTGTTCTTCAAGATCTTCTGCATCACCGGCAACCCAGCAATCAGCCCAAGACCTCCCCATGCAAGCATCTGAAAAGGCGTCCATGGCCCCTGCCCATAAAACATATTTGAAATAATAGCTGACAGCGATCCGATTAAAAATCCGGATTCCGAACCCATATAAATCGCAGCGATCACCACTATCGCTGTTACCGGTTTGAAACCTGGCGTCACTGCAAAAATCAATCTTCCCACAACAGATATTGCCACCATGACAGCCAAAACTACCATTCGGCGTATGCTGCCTTCCTTTTTTTCATATGCCATGTAAAATGGTATGCAGGCAAGAAATGCAATCAGAATTGAGATCAGATTATACTTTCGGTCCTGAAACATACGCACACCGAAAATAATTACCCCCACAGCTGCCAGTATCAGCAGGATATTTATCGTTATCCGCTTTTTACTCATACCTGCTTCCTCCCGGTTTTCATGCACATAGCGATAACATCTTCACAGGTAACTACATCCCTGTACATATGCCTTGCAATCCGGTTTGCTGCCGTGGTATAAAAACTGTTATTGCAGAAAAAATTCTTTGGAAGATCGATGGAGGTTACTTCTTTGTCAAAAAACATGCCGCACCTGTCCGATGCCTCTGCTGCAAATTCCACATCATGAGTAACCATCAGTATGGATATCCCATTTTTCTTTAAATCTCTCATAATTTCCAGCAACCGATTCTTGGAAGATGCGTCAATCCCCTTTGTTGGTTCATCCAGCAGCAAAATTTTGGGTTTTAACAGCAGCATTTTCCCTATGGCTGCTTTCTGCTGTTCTCCGCCGCTTAAATCATAGGGGTGCTTGGGAAGAAGGTGTTCAATTTCTAACATCTTGGCAGTCTGCTCAATCATACGGCCCATTTCTTCCTTGTCATAGCCCATCACTTTCCCCATTTCCTCATAGTCTTCCCGTACACTTTCCTTTAAAAATACCGTCTGGGGATTCTGAGGCAGTGACGCGAGGATCTGGCGGTACAATTCATTTCCTTTATACGCTTTCTGTTTCTTACCGAAAATTTTGATTTTTCCTTTATATGCATGATTTACATGGGAGATCACACTGAGCAGCGTGGTTTTCCCGGAACCGTTGCTTCCCAAAATGCTAACGATCTCTCCTTTATATAATTCCAGACTGACACCCTCCAGGATATCCGGCAGCTCCCGTTCATAGCGAAACCAGACGTCTTTCATGGACAGTACTATTTCCTGCTTCAGTCCTTGTTGCGTGAATTCATCATCCTGGTGGATGGATTCGCTCTTCTGGTCCAGTTCTTGTTCCTCCTTATACCAGGTACTTAAAAACTGGCGCCCCTCTCTTACCGTAAGCGGACAGGCACAATCCACATCCAGCCCGTTATAGATCCGCACTGCACTGGGCAGTCCAAGCATCATTTTATGGTTTGCTTTAATTTCTTTTAATTTCTTTCCTGCATCCCTGGGATTCTCCCACAACAGCAGCTTACCCTTTTCCATAATCCCAACTTTATCCGCAGCCGGGAAAACATCTTCCAGGCGGTGCTCTGTCAATATAATCGTAGTTCCAAGCTCCCGGTTCAGCTTTACAAGGGTAGCGATAAAATCCGATGATGCAATGGGATCCAGCTGGGAAGTGGGCTCATCCAGAATCAGAAGTCTGGGCTGCATTGCCATAATGGATGCTAGATTCAGCAACTGCTTCTGCCCTCCGGAAAGCTCAGAAGTATTTCTGCGAAACCAGCCGTCTATTCCAAAAAAGCAAGCCATTTCTCCCACTCTTCTGCGAATAATCTGATTATCAAGCCCCATATTTTCCAGACCAAAAGCAAGCTCATGCCACACTTTATCCATCACGATCTGGTTTTCCGGATTCTGCATAACATATCCGATATCGCAGGCACTGACACGTTCTGTTAATTCCTCCTGCCTTACCCCCAGATAACGCACTTCTCCGTCTTTCTCCCCATGGGGTGCAAGCTCTCTTTTTAATAATCGAAGCAATGTGGTTTTACCACAGCCGGATTCTCCGCACAGAACAATAAACTCTCCCTCTTCTACCGAAAAGCTCACATGATCCAGTGCACTTGCCTCCTGTTCCGGGTATGTAAAACTTAAATTCTCGATCTTAAGTATTTCCATTGTATTTTCTCCTTCAATTCCAGTAATCCGGGAAGTATCATAAATAATAAAACGACAGCATATCGCCAAATATCCTCGGCTTTTGTTCCAATCCCGGAGACAACCGGATAGTAGTAAAAATCAAGTTTCCCCGCAAAATAATTTCCACCTATATACAGCATCATAATTCCAATCGCTGTAATTAAAATACCATCTGCTTTCCGAAACCGGAAAAGAGAAAAATTCTTTCTTCCCGGCAGCCCGTATCCTCGCGCTTTCATTGCATCGGCGGTTTCAATAGAGTTTTCAAGAGACCAGGACAACAGGCTGTCGAATACCCGCATAGAACTCCCCAGCTTGTCAAACTTGCTGTCACTTGCATACAGTCCCATTGCCTTCTGTGCCTGGTTAATTTTTTTGATCTGTACTTTAAAGAGGGGAATAAAGCGCAGCGCCATAGACAGCACCAGTGACAATTTCGGAATCGTTTTCCCAAACAGATACAAAAACTTATCCGATGTCATAATAACGTTCAGGCATTTACACCAGAACATTACACCCACAATCATGACGGCAATTGCACCTCCATACATAATCGCTTCCAGGGTAACCGGGTTGTCGTTCATGAAAAATAAAATCGTCTCTCCATTATGTGAAAACAGAGGGTTGGTGATTGCAAGCAGAAGAAACAGAAAAAAATAGAATACCAGGTTGCGCGCCACGATACGGGCGGGATGCAGCATGGAAAAAAAGAGAATTGAACCAAACAGCGTACACAGTAAAATCACCGGATGCGCAGAAAACATGGTAAATAAAATAACACATACATAATATGTAAATAATACAATCGGATGGAATTTTTCAAAACCGCTCATGTCTTTCTCCTTCGCTTACTCATTCTTCTGTCTCAGTATTCTTGCTGTCATTTTGCGTATCGAAGCTTCCTCCAATATCCCGTCCAAGGTCACAGGTATAAACAAATTCGATTACATCTCGATCCTTTGGTTTATATCGGCTGCACCCGTAGTCCGGAAATGCTCCATTAACCCGGTACATCCATCCGCTAAGGGGACCGCAGGAATATTCATACAGAAAATTTATCCCCTGAATGTATGCACTTCCGTAAACGTTATCCTGTGCCCCCTGATATTCCATCTGAATTTTTTCATGGCGCGTGGCACGGTTTAGAATATCAAAAACAGTGTCCTTCGGACGAAGTACATATTTTGTCGGTGCTAAAATCACACCGTCTGCCGGAACATATTTTGCATCCTGCAGCTCCGGTGCCAGCCGGTCCCAGTTATCCAGGATCGTATCACACCGGATGCTAAATGTAACAGTCTGGGAATCTTCTGTAATATCATCCACATGAGTCAGGTAATAATCTTCCACAGACTGAAACTTTGTACCTTTAAACAGAACAATGATAATGATAGCCGCAAAGGCAAGTATCAGTAAATCTTTTTTCATTTGTGTACCCATTTCCTATCACCGATTTCTGTGACAGTGCCACTGCAAAAAAAGGTTAAAAACCTTTGTGACTTCCTTTCTAATTCCTATTTTTCAAGCTTTATGGAATGACAATGATTTTAGGCTTAGGCTTAATTGTCGTCTTCGTCATCTTCGTCTTCATCGTCATTTTCTCTTATATATTTCTCATTTTTCAGCCGTTTTCTTCTGCCCATGCGTATAGCCACAATAACAACCAGAATAACCACCAAAACTACCGCTGCTGCTGCTGCAATTATCGCGTTCAGCTGGTTCTTAATTCTGACATTTGCCTGAAGGATATCCTCGTACTGTAAAATCTTGGTCTGGTCATATGCGCTTAAACTTTCAATTTTTCGCTGAATTTCTTCAACTTTTTCTTTGTCCTTTAAAGAAATTTTATCCAGTGGATAAAGCTTCTTCGTAACTTCCTCATTGACTGATTTAATAGTCTCTTTAATCTGGTCAATTTCTTTTATTTTTTCTTCCAGCTTTTCTTTGTATTGCTTATAGTCTTCTTTATTCTCCGATTTGCGGTATTTATCCAGAAGAGTGACCACTTCTACGTAAGATTCGCTGGTAATGGGATCGGGCAGACTGTCCACCTTTTTTACATCTTCCTCTGTAAAAAAAATATTTGCGGACATTGCCAGCTCCTGTCCAAATAGAGAAGTGACCGTACCGTTTCCCTTTGTATTCAAATCCATATGTTCTGACAATGGCTCTGAGTTGTTTGCAATCCCTTTTTCAGCCATTTTATCTGCCAGGACAGCATAGGAGGAAACATAGCTTCTTTCTTCTGCCGGAATTTGTTCATATGCATCATAAACAGCTGTGATTTCCTCCGATGCTGCATCTTCTTTCAGGTTATGTATCCTGGTCTCCAAATCCGATATCTGCTTTTTTAGTTCCGCAGTCTGCTCCGGACGGAAATCATATAAATTTCGCATTCCTCCATAGTAGCGGCACAGAGCTGTCAGCGCACATAATGCCTGGTCACTCGCCATGGTGTTGGATTTATCCGGGTCGGCATTCGGATTCTCCTCATCATATTCTTTCGAATGGATAAACCCGCCTTCTTCCATATGGTACTGCATCAATCCATCAATGACGGTATTTCCATTTTTAATAAACCGCTGATCATTTCCCGGATCAATACCAAGGCTTGTTAATGCGATCAACACCTGAGAACAGCTTTCCGAATTCTCCGATCCCCAGCTTGTGAAACCGCCCGATTCCTGCTGGCTGGATGAGAGGAATTGCAGGGCTTCGTCCACAACCTGCCGGACACTTTTTACCTGGTCCTGCTTCGTTCCCTGCTGCACATAGCGATAGGTCTTCTCACTGTTATAGTAAGGTGCCAATGCCTGAAGCGCCATGGCAGTCATATCTACATCCGATTGCGGATCTATGGATGTCAGATTAAACCCGCCATCCTTAATCTGACTGCTGAGAATCTTCTCCAGCAACCCTTCTCTCGTATCTGCCGCATCCGCCGGAATATCATATCGCATACTATCCATGAGCAGCAGTCCGAAGATCAGTCCGTTAGTTCCCTGTGTACCCAGCGACATTACCTTGCCCCGATTATAACTGCCATCCGCCACCAGATCAATTGGATTGCCCTCCTGGTCCTCTCCTATAGAAACCGGATCTCCTCCTGCTGAGAGCACCGCCAGTCCGATTCTCTGCCATTCCGTCGCTTTTGTACGATCCAAATATCCGTTTTCCTGATAGGATTTACTGATATACGCCGCCGTAACGGCAAGATAAGCATTGTAATCATCTGCATATCCGCTTCTGCCTATGCCAATAGCTGCCCAGTCGCCTGCAGTCGATCCCACACTGTCTAAAAAAACTTCTGACATCAGAGGTTCGTCCAGGCTGACGCCTGAAATAGCCTTGCGCCAGTTTATAATTCCCTCCATAACATTTAACAGTTCGTCCGGGGTATAATCTTTGTGGGAAGCTTCTGCAGTAATTGTGAATATGCCTGCAAGGATACAGCAGGCAGTACACATTACCAGAAGCTTCTTTATTAATTTATCTGCGTTCATTTTTAATCTCATGATGATTACCACTCCTTATCCCAGATGACTGATCCGGTGTCGGTGCCGTTTTGATTGCCATCTGGTGACGGATTATTACCGCCCATTGCGGCGCCGCCGCCGATATCACTTCCGTATGCAAGAGTAAAGCGGATACGTATATCATCACCGTCTTTTGGATAATACTGCGCAAATCCCAGATTCGGATATTCTCCATTTACCATGTACATCCACCCTGAGCCCATTGTAAAATCAAATTCACCAAGGCTGTAATTGTCTAAATGTTTATCATGATATACTTCACCGGTTCCCTTATCCCATTCCAATAATTTTTCTTTTAAATCCTCAGGAATAGCAGGGGTGCTGATTAATTCATAATTTGTAGTGATCCTTTCTAAATAATAACCTTCATCTATTGAGCCCTTATATTCCGACAGCATTCCGTAATTTTCAAAAATGGCTTCTATTGTATGTGCTAAATTTTCTCCTTCTTTTATATCAACTGTTTCAGAAAAAAAATTCGCTACCCCAACAGTTGTTGCTTCCATGGATACATGTATTGTACCTACAATCTTTTCACCATCTGCCGGGAGGTCCGGATCTGATGTGACAGTTATACATTCAAAACCTACTTTGTTATTATTAACATCATAAACATATATTTCAATTGTATTATGTCCGGGAACTAAACTTGCATTATATGAAGTCTTTTCCACATTGGGTTGTACATACATTATTTCTTCACCATTTACAAATACCTTGAAATTTTCTGCTGTGATATAATTTCCTTTATAATCCTTACAAGACAGATAAAAACTAAATTCCCCCGGAACTTCTACGTCATTTTGTACTATTTCGAATAAATCAGAAGTAATGGTTGGTTTAAAAGGATCAATTTCTTCACCATCTTCACCTACTACAAATGAATAATCTACATCAATACCTTTGGGTTCAGTTCTATCATCACCATCTATAGCCTGCAGAAAAAATGTATATTTACCCTTATCCGTAAAGGAATATGTATAATTGCCATTTTCATCACTGGTTAGTTCTTCTCCCTTACAGGTGACTATCATGTCCACTTCCTTAGATCCTCTCAGTCCTCGGGCATAAAATGTAATTTCAGGAACATCAACTACTTCAAAATCTTCTAAATTTGTACTGATTGTCAGATCACTGATGGGTTTGTTATATGTAATGGTATACTTTTTTTCCTCACTGCTCTCACCGTTTACAGCTGATACAACAAAATGGTTTTTCCCTTCCTGAAGCGATACCTGATATTCATTGGATTCTGATGTAACAACATTCCCATTAAATGTTACTGTTACCGGTATTTCTTTTCCAGATACTTCTGCATATGCAGTGAAGCTGTAATTATTCTTTGTAACCGTATCATTATTATTTATGTTACAGTTTATTTGTATCTTTACCAACTCTAAATATACCGTATAAGTTTTGGAAACGGTAAATACCTTTTTATCTTTATCCCGATAAGTAACGGATACTTTTATCTTATTTTCACCAGAGGATAGCTTCACGCTGCCCGTAAATTCTAAATCCTCCCCACTATTCACCTTAACAGATACATTTCTTACCGTCAGTTCTTTATTAATCTGAGAAATTGCAAATGTGTAAACACTATTGGTGACTGTTTCACCATCTATAATTGTCGTCTTAAAATATTCATTTTGCTGCTCACCTTTTGGTCCCAGCTCCTTATTCCCGTTCTCTTTCCCCTTATCACCAGGCCCATTCCCATTGTTGTCTCCGCTTCCATTTCCGCTTTGTCCATTCGAGCTTCCAAAATTTTCGTTTCCGGTGTTACCTCCATTACCAGTCGAACCATCATTGCCTGTTGCTTTTCCTGAACCAGAAGTATTCCCCTGCTTTTTATTCGTCTCGGGGTTATTGTTTTTATTCTTGTTTTGCCCCTGGTTCTGTTCTTCATCCGGGTCAGAATTTACGGATGAAGTTGTTGCCGCTGCGATTCCCTTCGGCAAAGTTGGCACTACTTCATTTGTACTGGTCAATTTTACCAGGGAGCTGTCTTTCGACAGTCCCTGGATTGGGTTGGATGGAACAGCTGAAGCCTGACTGCTTAAAGCATTTATGAACGTGGCGGTTAACAAGATGATTACCAACAGTGTTGTGACACCCGTTGACGCGCTTCTATGCTTTTTTACACTGGTCTTAATATTTGACCAAAGTTTTCCCATCGCTTTCACCTCATTATTTCGTAATCTTTATTTTCTTAGTCGAACTATAAGAACCATATATATAGTTACCCACTGAATCTTTACGATATGCCCGTACCCGTACATAATATGTTTTTTTCTTCTTCAATTTTGTTAGTGTTTTACTTGTGCTTTTGGTTGTTACCGTTTTCATACTCTTTCTAAAACGTTTATCCAATGCATATTGTATTTGATAACCCTGAGCGTATTTTACCTTTTTCTTTATCACTACTTTCAATTTTTTTGCATTAGAATTCGAAACACTTTTAATTACGGGTTTAGAAGGTTTCTTAACTTTTTCCCACTTCGCATATAGTGTATAATTGCTTCCTTTTCCTTTTTGTATTTTTTTAATTTGCTTTTTAAACTTTCGGTCCGTATACCAGCCTTTAAACAGGTAACCTGCTTTTTTTGGAGACCTTAAAGAAATAGAAGCATTTCCATTATAAACTGATGGATTACCTGAATGATTGCTTCCTCCGGCAAGAACATAAGTCAAACTGTAGTTCGAAACCGTAATATTACATCTCGTTGTAAAATTACCTACCTTAGCTGTTATTACTGCAGTTCCAGCACCCTGAGCAGTGACTCTGCCGCCTGAAACAGCAGCAACTTTATTATTACTGCTGCTCCAAACTGCATTTCGATCCGAAGTAGTATTCTCCGGTACATAGCCAATAGATAATAAACTGCTTTGTCCTTTCACAAGTGCAATATTCGTCTGATTCATAGTCAGTCCCTTCAAAGGCGATTGAACTACTACGCGGCACAATACTGAAAATTTCCCTACACTGGCTGTAATTGCTGCCTCTCCATTACTAATTCCCTTGATCTGTCCATTTTGTACCGTTACTACTTTATTATTACTGCTGCTCCATTTTACAGTCTTATCATTGATAGTATTTACAGGATTATAAGAAACCTGTAAATTTACACTGCTTCCTACATCAACGGTTAACTGATAACGATTAAGCCCAATGCCTTTTAACTGTAGGCTTAAAATTCTTTCATATTCTTTTTCTGCGTCTGTTAGAACCTGATATTCCTGCTGTGATATATAGGCAAGCTGCTCTTCCCTCAGGTTATCATATGCTGCTCTTGCCAAAAGTATTGCATCTTTGCTGCCCATTGACACGGTGCCGATTGCTGAGATTTTATCAAGTACTTCCTGTGCCTTTTTATAGTTGTATTTCATATTAGAAAGTGCCATCTCCGCCTGAACCAATACCTGGTAATTTTCCACCAGCTTCTTTTGATTTGCAGTCATCCTTCCAAAATCACGGCGGATCGAAACCAGTTCACTTTCTTTATTTAATGTAACCTCTCCTATTCCAGCAATTCTAGCCATCATTTCCTCTGCCAGCGCTTTATCATTTTTTAAAGCAGCAAGGTCCATCTCAATTCGTACTAAAGTATAATAATTTTCAACCAGGACCTTTTGAACATTGCTCGTAAGCGCTTCATAAGATGACCTGGCAGCCAAAATATCAGCTTCTGAATCCAGAGATGCAGATCCCCCTAATTCCGCAATTTGATTTACAACTTCTGTTGCTACCTTAAAGTCATCTTCTGAACCAAACTCCTGTGCCATATCATAAAGTATTTGTTCAGACGAAATAAGGCGATCGAGTATACCCTCCTGCAGTTGTGACTTTTCTTCTTCTGAAAGCATCAGATAAGCTGCATGGGCTTCGGAAATCAGTTGAAAACTATTATCTTCAAGGTTTAGATCCTCTAAATTTGGTATTGCCTGTATTTTTTCCTGAACAAGCGCAATTCTGGCTGCACTTTCTTTTAAAACAGAAAGCGTTTCTTCTGCAGTTTCCAACTGCCGCAAAGTACGTTCATTTACAAGCACCTTTTGTTCTTCATTAAGGTTATTATAAGCTTCCCTTGCCTGTTCAATTGCTTCCTGCGATTCAATACTGACATTCCCAATAGAACTAATCAGCTTTTCCACTTCTTTAACCCGATTATCATTTTCGATTAATACAGCCAACTTTGCTTCTAAATCAATCAGCTTACTGTAGTTTGTGATCATCTCCTGCTCTTCTTCAGACAGTGCGTCATATGCAGCCCTAGCTTCTGAAATAGCTTTTGCATCCTTCAGAGCAATCTCATTGCCTAAATTATTAATTAATTCAATTACAATTTTACTTTCATCCATACTGGCTTCTAATGCAGCTAGTTTCTCTTCGGCTCTCAACAGCTTTCTATAGTACTTTTCATCAACTGCTGCCTGCTGTACCGCATGTAATCCATCATATATTTCTCTAGCCCGTAAAATATTAGAACGGTCTGAAATAGTGATACCTTCCACATTCAATTTATTTATGATTCCAAAGAATTCATTTAAACCTGATAGATAATCCACAATCCATTTTGCATGAAGAGTCATGTCTCCATAACTGCCCTTTGGAATTTCAGTAATTGGGGTACCTGTAAATGAAGAATTTTTGTACCACCCTTTGAAGATACATCCATCTTTTGTAATCTGTTCTGCAGTCGGCAGTACAATCGTGTCTGTATAAGGAGTATAGATACTTGGTATTGAAACTCCCGGTGCAAGTGTACCGTCATTTAATTTTACATTTATAGAATATTTATTTTTACCATACTGTGCATATAACTTAATGTCATGCTCCGGCATAGACAGTAATTCACCCGGCTGGTAAAAACTCCCGGTTCCATCTTTTTTTGTATTCCAACCGATGAGTTCTTCCCCGTCTGTAGCAGTTACTACTGGCATTTTTACCTCGGCATAAGGACTGTGCTCTTCTACAAAGCTCTCTGCATGACCATTTCCGTCAAAAATTACTGAAAAAGATGCGGGGGCCATTTCCTGATAGCTGCCGTCCGTCATATCAGTCATATCATATAAAGAGTTTTCTCCATTTAAAAATCGGTCATATGCGATTAATCCATAGACTGCCTGGTCAGTAGCCATTCCGTTTACAACATTTCCGGAACCACTTCCTCCATCATCTCCTGCCGTAACATGCTTGAAGCCACCTGATCCTGGTGACGCACCACTCCTGGACGCCCAGAAAGTAAGAAGGGCATCAATCATATTATTTGTATTAACTCCGTCCTGTACCATCCCTTTTTGAATGAAACTGCAGCTTTTACCGATATTGGGCAGTTCTACATAAGATGATTTGGGATCAATGTTAAGTGCAGTTAATGCTACAATCGCCTGCACCGTAGATTCCGAATTCACATTTCCCCATCCCTTAAACGCACCATTTGCCGCTTGTAATTTGCTTAGTTCCAGAATTCCTCTTTCGACTACTTTTTGAAATTCATTATAAGATACAGATGAACCGGTTTGCACATATTTTGCCTGATCTAAATAATATGGTGCCATTGCCTGAAGAGCCATTCCTGTTATATCCGGATCGGGAATATCCCCTTTCAGTGCAAATCCCCCTTTCGTACCATCCTTTTGAACAATTTCTTTCCTTAAAATAAATTCCAACATTCTGCCAAAGTTATTAACATCCCCTGATTCTGCATCAACCGGATTTTTAATAAAAGAATATCCACCGGTATTCATGGCAATTACTTCCCAGATTGGACCATTAATACCCTGCAAATATGAAAATTTGTATGAGGATGACAATTTATCGATAAAGTTATATCCTGCAACATCAGTAATATCATATCCCAGTGCACTTAACGCCAGTATAACTCTGGACCATTCTGTAGATTTGGCAAAATGCAATTTCCCATTTTTATCAATCACATATTGCTCAACCCTCTTCAGATAGTCACTAAAATATCCCTCTTCAATGTAATGCATATAATCTGCGCCAATATACATTCCACGTAAAAGATCCATAACGGACCATTCCCCGTTACTGGTTCCCACATTGGGTTCTTTTACACGTTCCAGGATATACCGTGCTCCTGCATTGATATAAAATCTTATTCCCGGTTGCTGGTCTTCCCAGAATCGTATCTCCAGATTTTCATTAGCCTTATTTGGATCCCACGCTTTCGCCTGTACTTTCAGGGATGTAACCGGTACAATGCCAAGTACCATGACAACTGCTAATACCAGGGCAAGTACCCTTTTACAAAAACCTCTCCATTTCATAAACTACCTCCTTCTTCCCCGGAGCGTGTTCGAAATATTACTGCACTGAAAATGGCATACAGCATTCTTCTATGAATTTTCAAACACCCTCTGAATCGTTTTTCATTTTATAACCTTAATATTTACGGTTTTAGATTTGCCATTTTTGCTCCTCACCTTAATCTTGCAATGTCCTGCCTTCTTCGCCCTTACAACGCCTTTCGAATTTACAGTAGCTATTTTTTCATTCGATGATTCAAAGTAAATTTTTTCCGTTGCCGTAATTGGTTTTCTGACAACTGTAATCGTTGCCTTTTTCCCTTTTTTCAGTTTCATACTGCTCTTATTAACTTTGAGCGATTTCGTAACAACTTTGCTTTTTTGTACGTTTACCCTGCAGACTGCTTTTACACCACGTTTTGTCTTTACGGTAATTTTAGCAGTCCCTTTCTTTTTTGCTGTAATTTTCCCACTCTTTGTAACCGTTGCCACTTTTTTATTTGAGCTGGTCCAGGAAGCAACCTTGTCTCCTTTTCCAATGCTTTTAACTTTCACTACTTTTGTTGATTTTTTCACCTGCAGAGGAATACTGCTTACATTTAACTTCACATAGGCTTTTGGCTGTGGTGCCGGTTTTGGAGGCTGCGGAACAGGCGGTGTTGGGGTCGGCGGCGGCGTTGGCTTTGGTTCCGATTTCTTCTGAACGGTTATTTTACAGGAAGCCGCCTGATCACCTGAATAGACCGTTATATTTGCAATGCCTAAAGATTTTGCTGTAATGTTACCATCTTTGACCGTTACGATGCTTTCCTGTTCGGATACCCATATAAACGGATCCGTAGAATTTGCCGGTGATGTTTTAATCGGTAATGTTAAAGTTTTTCCTTCTTCCAGAGATATTTCAGATTGGGAAAATGACAGACTGTTAACGGAAACCGCTTTGTCGATCACTTTTACCATAGTGCTGGCACTTAATCCGCTTTTATCCCCGTATGCCGTTATCCATACCGTACCATTTTTCTTTGCCATGACCAGACCATTTTCGTTTACACTTGCAACGGAAGAGTCCGAGGACTTCCATCTGATATTTTCCGTATAGTTATCCGGCGATACGGTTAATAATAAATTTTTAATTTTCACGCCGCTGACGCTGGACAGGGAAAAACAAGGGGGACTGATACTGATTTGCTGCAACGGTATTTCCTTTACGGTTACCTTACATGTTTTGCTGAATGCCCCTGACGAAACCGTTATATCCGCCTCACCTTCGGCAATCCCTTTGACAATCCCGGTCTTACCCACGGTAGCTACTTCCGGATCAGATGTTACATAAGTCCAGGTAATGTCGTCTGTTGCATCCTCTGGAATGCTATTTGCCTTTAAAGTCATTGTGGCACCTTTTGTTAATTCCATGGATTCCATACTAAGACTCATATCCGTCATAGGAATCTCTTTGACGCTTACTGTACAGGAAGCTTTAAAATCATTACAGACAGCTGTAATGACAGTGTCACCGGCGGCTTTTCCTACAACCATTCCTTTTTCATCTACTGTGGCGGAATTTACGTTAGAAGAAGACCACTGTACTTCCCTGTTATCCGATGTATTTGACGGCAGATAGATTACATCCAGCGCACTTTTCTGGTTTTTCAGAATTTCCAAATGATCTGCACTCAGTTCAATTCCGGTCATGGGGCTTTCCGGTACCGTAATGGTACAGGATGCCTGCAGATCTCTATAACTGGCTGTAATCTGTGCCACACCCGGACTTACTGCCGTTACCTCTCCGCTTTCTACTGACACCACTTCCGGGTCACTGGATGTCCAGTGGAGATTAACCGGAAAATTCGTTTGTTCCGGCTCCACTGCCACCTGCAGTTCTTCACTGTCATTAATCATAATCTCTTTATCTTCTGTCAGCATTTTTATAGCAGTTACTTCACCAATCAATGTATCTTCCAACATTTCTGATATCTCATCTACCACATTTTGCTCTGCTCCTATGTCACTCATGACTTGGTTCGCCTGACTTACCATCTGGCTGATCTTTGGATCATTCAGCAACGCTTCTCTATTTGCTGCAGAATTTATACTGGCAAGCAGATATGTCAGACGGTCTTTGTCTGCTACCAGATAATAATCATCAATATCCCCGCCCCCCATTGCACCGGAGCCGCCGATCTCAGAACCATATCCTACCGTGAACTGTACGCGTACCACATCTCCGTCTGATAGATAGGTGTCCGCAAATCCTACATTTGGAAATACATTATTCAAACAATACATCCAGCCGCTCATTCGGCTGAAATTAAATTCTCCCAGCTCACCCTCAATATAAGCCGCCGGGTCAAAAGCATTTCTCACTTCATCCACGGTAGCCACCTTAGGCTCTAAAACTGCATCCTTTAGGAAACCAATTGGCAGATTTTTAATTTTTGCTAAATAAAACCCGGTATCCAGACTTCCCGTATAAACCATTTCGAATCCGTATTTGTGAATCAGACGCTGGAGGGCGCGGACAGAATTCTCACCTTCATACACTGGAACCAGCACCGGTTCTATCAGATAATCTTTTGAAATAGTGAATAGTTCAATATCTAAGGCTGCATATCCAACACACTCCCCTTTATTTGCTGCTTTGTATGTAAAATGGAATTGAACCTCTTTTTCAGAACCGTCTTCCTTATATCCCCGGACAATAATGCCGTAACTGCCATCCGCCTTACCGGTCATATTTAATAAATAGCTGGTTTTTTTATCGTCGTTCCAGCTTACCGCCAGCGCTTCCAGGTCTTCGGGTGTATCTTGACTATATAAAAATGCCTCCGAATCCACTTTGTTGTCTCCGCTGTCTCTTGCCCAGACATCAAATGTTTTTTTGCTCGCCCGTTGGGTAAATCCATTTTGTAAGGTAGTTTTCAGCATGATTTCTTCTTGCTGGCCGGAACCTGTTTCATTCGCCCGAACAACCATTACCGGAATATCTGTTATCAACAGCAGCATGACAGTCATCCAAACGAAAAATTTCTGAATAACTTTTTTCTCCCTCATTTCGTTTCCTCCTGAATTATTTATCATATTTTTTTACACAAAAATAAAAGCCTTCCTGTGTGTAAACAGAAAGGCTTTTATATTATAAGCAAATCGGATTCCCATCCTCTTTATTCCATCATTCTAATGCACCAAACATTAAATCGCGGTATAAAAACAAATCTGTTTCCTCAGCCCGGAAATTCAGCAATCTGTTTTTACGGCAGGTATCCTGACTCCGCTTCGACCTTAGAAACGCCTTCTCAGCAGCTATCTGTGCAGCGCCAATGGCATATTGTTTCCTCGTCCACGTTACAGTAGAGGTGACTGTGCCGGAGTTGAACCGGCTTCCCTATTATCACTTTCATGGCAGATTCTGAAAAACTGCATGAAAAATGACCGCAATTAATATTTTGTTTATGAAATAATACTATCTCATTGAAATGGGAAAGTCAATGAATTTCTTTGGATAATTGGTATCTTTTTTATATTTCACCTCCAAAATTATAAATATATTTTTCATTTAGCAGCTTCCTTTAAGAACTTTTCTTATTTAGAAAATCAGCTAATCCATCTATATTTTTATATAGAATTTCATTTTTCTTAGGCTCCAGTTTCGACACCATGGCTGTTATTTTTTTATCGAAAAATCCCATTTTATGTTGACGGAGTTCACCTCCCATATTTACTGTTTTTTCAGCATGCTTTCGCAGCGATGCGGGAAAATTTTTGCTGAAGAACTCACTTTCCTGATCAGGTGTTGTACAGCACATAAATAAAACAATATTTTTTGTAAGCAGGCTTTGCAGATTCTGTTCACAAAAAAGTTTTACTTCTTTTTGTATTTTCCCTATGTATATGGATCCTCCGATGATAACCCAGTCATATTGCTGCAAATCGACGGGTCCGGCATCTTTTAAATTTATTGTTTTTACTTCCTGGTTCAGTTTGTCTTTGAGATAGTTGGTACAATCCTCTGTACATCCATATTTACTTGCATATAGTATCAATATTTTCATACACTTTACTCCTATACACTTATTTTTTAGTTTCTATCCGGACGTAGTACTAGTTTATTTGCGCACACTTAACATCGTTAATTTAATTTATACCGTTATCATATCCTATTATTATCTATTTGTCAATAAGGCCTGCAAAAATTTTATTTAGATACTTTCAGTCATTACACAAAAAAAACTGCACGATCCGAACCACAGAGAAGGAATTCAAATATGGGCTATGCCATAAAGTTTTCATATCTTTCTCTCCTGCCAGATCGTACAGTCATATTTTAGTTAGAATATTGTGTTTTATTTTTTGCTGCTATTTATAACTTTCACTTTCACTGTTGCCTTCTTCCCATTAGAAGTAGTGACAGTGATCTTACATTCTCCTTTTTTCCTTGCTTTGACTAAACCACTAGAGCTTACAGTTGCAATTCTACGATTAGAAGATTTAAATTTAATGTTATCCTTCGCAGTAATCGGTTTGAGCGTTACCACTAATTTTACCCTCTTATCCTTTTTCAGCTCCAGTTTCTTTTTATTAACAGAAATAGAAGAGACTTTTACCTTGCTTTTCTTAACGTTAATTCTGCAGGTTGCTTTCGCTCCATATTTTGTTGTTACGGTGATTATCGTTTTTCCCGGTTTCTTCGCTGTTACTTTTCCTTTGCCCGATACCTCAGCATACTTTTTATTAGAACTCTTCCAGGAAACCACTTTATCCCCTGCTGCCAAACCAGATACCTTAAGGGTCACCCGCTTCTTTACCTGTAATGGCAATGTTGCTGCATTTAGTTTAACTTTTGCCTTTTTAACCGTAACTTTACAGTCAGCAGATTTACCGCTTCCATCTTGTGCTGTCACAGTAATGACAGCTGTTCCAGCAGCTTTTGCGGTTATTTTCCCATTTGCGTCAACTGTAACTGCTTTTGTATTACTGCTCTTATAGGTAACTGCTTTATTAGCTGCATTAGCAGGTGTTACCGTTGCTTTCAGCAATTGCGCCTGTGTAGGATACAGGGAGATCCCTGATTTCTCTAACGTAATTCCGGTTACTTTTACAACTTCCGGAGGTACTGGTTTTGATAACTCAGCCAGTGTTTTTTCTGCTGCCGTTAAGACACTGTAATTGCTGACATATTTTTTGGCTGCATCTGCAAGTGAATCATATGCTGCTCTTGCTTTTTCTATTGCTGCTTTGCTGTCTTTTGTTACTGTACCGATTGCTGCGATAAGCTGTTCAACCGGAGCTGCTGCTTTTTTCAATTCGTCAACTGTGGCATTTTCTGCGTCAAGTGCATCGGAAAGCTGCCAATAGTTTGGTACATATCTACGTAAAGAATTATCGTTCAATTCTTTGAAAGTACTATCATATGTTTCCATAGCACTATTTAAAGCTTCGTAATATCCTTCTGTACCTTTTTTCGCTAATGCATTGTCTATCGTTGTTTTTAAGGTGTTAATAACGGATGTATCCTGGGCTGAGAACTCTGCACGAAAGTCATATATATAACGCATTCCATTCAGATATCTCCAGGCAGCAACTAAACCATAACCTCCCTGATCTGTTGCCATGGAATTATATACTCCGTTAGAAGCCCCAGCATTATCCGGGTCATAATCAAAGGTATGGCAGAATCCACCGGACTTTAATTTGTACCGTAAAACACCGTCAATCAGGGTATTTCCATTTTTAATAAAGCGCTGGTCGGTCAAAGGATCTACTCCCACAGAAATAATGGCAAGCAGCACCTGAGACGTACTTTCCATATTTCTCGTTCCCCAGGATAAGTAATCACCCAGATCTGTCTGCAGTGTCCCCAATCTGTTCAAAGCTTCATCGATTGCTGTGCGAACCGTTTTTGTTACAGTCTCACCACTTGCCAGATTTGTGTAAGTATATTCCGTATCATCCCAATAATAGGCAGACAATGCCTGTACTGCCATAGCTGAGATATCAGGATCAGATACCGCTCCCCACAATGCCCATCCGCTGTAGCTTCCATTTTCACCGTCCTTCAGCTGTCTCTCCAGAATATATTTGATTAGATATTCATCAGAATATTTCATTTCAGCGGGACGGGTAAAGTCCTGTATATTCATTGCTATCAATGCAAAAATCGGTCCGTTAATTCCCTGTCTTGAGGGGTCTACAACAGCATTAAAGGCTCCATCATTGATAAGATTAATCCCATTGCCATTATAAGTTCCAAAATCAGTAACATCGCCTCCAATTGCTGCGATTGCAAGTGCAGCACGATGCCATTCTGTCACTTTATTATCATCTAATTTTCCATCGTTCTCCGCATATCTTTTTTCGATATTTGCTTTCATTGCTTTCATGTAAGCGCTGTAACCTTCATTATTTTCACCATCTTTATAATTCAGGTTCACACTTCCATCGGAATTAACCGTGCCAAAACGTCCCATTGTAAATGCAGCCCAGTCGGACCAGGTAGAACTGGCACTTTTAAGGAATGGCTCGCTTCCCAGTACCAGAGTACCATCACCATCTCTATCCCGGCGTGCCTCAAATGTCTGTGTAATCCATCCCGGCAGATTTTCTTCCAGGTGATTCCTTATGAATTCTACGGAGACTGTATATTTCTTTGTTATTCTGCCATCCTTGGATATAACGGTATAAAGAACTGGCTTTGTTAAATCCACTTCTTCTTCCGATTTTGGGGAAACTGTGGCACCATCACTTAATTTGATGACCGGTTTCAATTTCGTAAGATCTGTATCTTCAGGTATGCTTACAACAATTTTATCATTTGTAATATTCCCTGTTCGTCCGTTGATCGCAAGAGATGATATATCCGCCAGATATCGTTTTTCTGTTGTTTCTGTGTAATGCTGCCTGATCTCAACATTATCTTTAAATTCGCCATTTTTAAATTCTACTTTACCATATTTGCAGCCATCTGCATCCTCTTTATCCGGTAAGCTGATAATCACATTTCCGGAAAAATAATCGGTATTTGAAATCGTCGTTGCTTCGGTATAAGTTTTTCCGTTAATGGTAAAGCCTTCGAATTTGTAATAATTATCTGCATTTTGATTGATCTCACCGGACATGCCAAAGTATATACGTTCTACGTTGCCTTTTGGCATTCTGCCATTTTTAGCTCCAGCTTCCTGGGGAATAATTCCTGCATCCTCAGGACCGTAACACCATTTCGCAGATACATTCCATACGTCGGTACCTGCATCAAAGGTATAGAACGCACTCCACTGGGCAGTAAAGGTTACGTCATGATCCGGAATCGTATAATCATCACCCGGCTGGTATGTCTGCGTCCCATCATGCCATCCATCAAAGTCAAAACCTGCTTTTGTAAATGGATTTTCCGGAATTTTTACCTGGTCGCCTGGTTTCTGGTTTTTTAAAACGATTGGCGTTCCGGAATCAGCTCCACCTGATTCGAATTTAATATTAGATGTACCGGACTGCGCCCACTCTGCCGTGAAAGTAATACCTCCAAACGGCATGTTGTATACAGACCCCGGCTTATAAACATCTTGACCATCGTACCAACCCAGGAATCGATAACCGTTTAATGTAAAGGTATTTTCAGGTAAAGTAACTTCAACTGATTCTTTACTGGTTATTTTTTCTGGTGCTGTTCCAACTGCTCCTTCTCCTCCTGTAAATACGGCATCGAAAACGGCATCAGGGTCTTTTTCAAAATATGCATTTAGATGCACATCACGATTAGGCATCTTAAATAACTTTTCCGATGATGTTAAATTCTGTGAAAGCTCTGGATCAACAGGTAAATCTGGTCCCAGAGAACTTGAAGTTGATATATCCCACGTCTTGAAACGATACCCTAAATTGGCTAAAGCCTTTATCGTAACATCGGTATTATACGGGTTATACCATTCAGTTTTATTTCCATTCACATACTCTTCACCAGTTATTACTATTGTTCCACCATCTTCCGGTTCCATATATACGCTTCGAACATAAGCTTGCCTCATAAGATAAAGGTCAAATGTAATATCATTATCAGGCATAACAAATGAAAAAGTACCATTTGTAATCGCTTCAATCATATTGTTTTTATCAACTTCTGATAATTCCAGTCCTGTCACTTCTGCACGATTAAATAGATAGCTTGGATAATTGTTATAATCAAGCATTAAATAGTATGTTTCGCCAACTTCACAATCTATTTTAGAATCATAAATAACTTCATGATTACTATCTAAAAGCTTAAATGCCCAATCATAGTATATATCATCCGGCTCTTCTCCCGCTTCTCCACAATACCCATTAATAGTAACCAATCTGGTATCTGCCTTAGTTTCTCCACTCGTCCTGTTAGAATTTGAATCACTTTGTATATTTTCTGATTTTATCATCTGCGCCTGAGTAGTTACAGGAATCATTGTTAAACACATACATACAGACATAAATCCAGCTAGAAAACGTTTTACTTTTCTCACCATAACCTACCTCTTTCTAACAAGAAGCAAGGCATCCGAAATGGGATACCCTGTCTTCTCACAAATTGTAATTAGAATCCAAATCCAATATCTGCACCATAATTGCAGGTATATTGCCAATTAATTTTTTCTCCGCCTTCCAGATAATACTGAGCTGCACCATACATTGGTAAAAACTCTTCTCCACCTTGAGGAATTACGGTATACATCCATCCGCTCATACCTCCGCAGGTAAATTCTCCCAGAGTATATCCACCCTTAGACATTTTGGATATATAATTATTTTCTGCTCCAGTTAATTGAATACCACGCTCTTTTGCCACTGCTACAAGTGCATCCATAACAGTAGATCCAGCATCCAGTTTAAGTGTAACATAAGAATTTTTATTATTAGAAGGACACATAATTGCATTTGCTGCTGCCTGATATTCTGTACCATAATTATAAGCATTGGTAGTACGGATTCCAATTTCAACAGTAAGTTTTGTTGCATCCACAGTAGCCGTCAATTCATAAGCTCTGGTCTCACCACCATATGTAACGGAAATCGTAGCAGATGACGCAGACACATCAACGTTATTAAATGTTCTTGTCGTACTTCCTGTAGCGCTTGTCTGACTATCAATGCTGACAGCTGCATCAGAATTTACACCAGTCAGAACAACATTTAATTTTTTAAGATCACTTGTAGCTGTTCCAGATGGTAATTTCGCATTATAAGTATAGCGGGTTACACCGCCAACGGTTACTGTCTTTAATTCTGCTACTGCACTATTACCGGATGTGGGAGCTGTTAAAGTAACAGAACCAATCGCCAGGTTATCACTTGCTGCAGATGCTGTAATTGTGGTCATACCTAAAACTAATGTTAAAGCCAGTACCAACGCGGTCAATCTTTTAAAAATCTTCATAAATCAAATCCTCCTTTTTCATGTCTCTCATTTTCATGCTGTTCGGAACCAATCATCGCTATTTCCCCTCCTTTCCGTTCCATTCATCAGCTGTTACTCCCTTTCTATAGAAATATGGTATCGTTAACCATAGAAATGGACTTTTTATCTGTCCAAAAGCTATATAAACCTCAAAATTCATTAAAAAAAGCCTTCCTGTGCTCAGACAGAAAGGCTTATTATTCCCCGTATGTAATTGATTGAATTGCGGCATAAAAATAAACCTATTTCCTCAGCCCAGAAATAAATAACTTGCAACACGGCAGGTATCCTGACTTCGCTTCATCCTTAGAAACGCCTTCTCGATAGTGTATATCAATGGCTTTTGTCTCTTCGTCCACGTCACAGTAGAGGTGACTGTGCTGGATTCTCACCAGCTTCCCTATTATCACTTTCATTGAATACTTAGATGAAAAATGACCGCAATTCCATATTTAATTTTGTAATTTTCTGTAATACATCATAGCTCATATAAATTTTATTGTCAATAGTATACTGACATTTTATAATAATAAATAATATTTTTTATTAACTGCTAATTATAACAATAATTAAATTGTAAACTCCACAAAATATATCAAGCAAACATTCATATAACAAATAAATAATATAGAGTTATATTTCAAATCATAAAGAACACAGTTCCCCAATATCTTGAATTCAATAAGCATTTTATACTATTATATAAGAGTTTTTATGTAATTTTTTTATACTATTTGTAATTATTTTACATAATTTAACAGTATTCCCGTGTAAACCCAAATTTGTCACAGTATTCATCCATTCTACTGCCCTTTTTACATCGTATAACAGCACTTTTATTAATAATCCAATCCCCAATTTCTTCCGGGTCATGATGGATTTCCAGTATCTTCAGCCGGTTACATCCATGAAATACCCATTTGCCGATCTTCTTTAGGGATTCCGGCAATAAAACATACTCTAACTGATTGCATTTAAAAAAGGCGCTGTCCTCTAAGACCCTCAGGTTACGTGGAAGCTTCAGCATCGTAAAGCCCGTCTGATAGAACGCCTCACGACCAATAGATTCTAATGTAACCGGAAAATGCAGTTTTGATAAATTCATGCATTTATAAAAAGCTCGGTCTTCAATACGGTTAATTTTACTTGGCAATACAAGCTTGGACAGATTCTGACATTGATAAAATGATTCTCTTGGTATGATAAAATTCACCCTGCTTGGTTCAAATGTGACTGACTCCAGACGTTTACACTCTTTAAAAGCTCCATCTCTGATTGACTTTGTACTAGCCGGAAAATATATTTCCTTTAATTTTGAGCATCCGCAAAATGCTTCTTCCTGAACCACTTCCAGATTTCCAAAGCTGACTTTATATAATGAAGTACATCCGTAAAAGCTTCTTTTCCCGATTTTCTTTATATTCGGAGAAAGATCTGCCGTTTTCAGACGTATTTTATTACGAAGTGCCTGATCTGAAACTTCATCAAAAATTGTTCCAATACTCAGATTTTTATCTGCGCACTGTTTTCCTTCCCGCATGCCAAATACTCGAAAGCCGACATTTCCTCCCTTATAAATAAGTACTTGACTTCCCATTTTACTCTCCCTTTTCCTTTGTATCCCTCTTTTAAAAAAGAAAGCCCTTCTGTACATAGACTGAAAGGCTTTTCATAACACATAAATTTTTGCACAAAAATAAACTCATTTCCTCATCCCGGAAATAAAGTAAGCTGGGCATTACGGCAGGTATCCTGACTTCGCTTCATCCTAAGAAACGCCTTCTCAATATTTTTCAATATCAATGGCATCCTGTTTCTTCGTCCACGTTACAGTAGAGGTGACTGTGCCGGTCTTTCACCGGCTTCCCTTTTAACATTTTATCCCACATCATCTGTGGAATATGACCGCAATCCTTAAATTTATTCTTATTTTACCATAATATCTCAAACACATTTAAAAGTCAATTGTTTTTGATTATATAGAAGGCTCTTTTAGAGTTCTTTCACCCGCAATTCCAAAGTCACCTCTTTTTTCTCCCTCGGCTTGAGTTCTGTCAGCTGATGATTCATCCTTGCAGCATTTCTTCCTTCCGCATATCCGGTTGACGGTATTAGTCCCATTACATATTCCTGCTCTCCTAACTGTTTCCACTGGCAGAAATAGGGCAATTCCTCTTTACGGTATTTCAGACATACCTCCAGACCGGATTGTCCGAGACTGGGATTTTGAAGACCTACACAGACCTCGCCTTGATCATTTGGTTCAAAATCATGGTAGAAACACTGCTCCTGGTATCCATGCATCGCCTCTGTTAATTGTTCATATTCCAATATTCCTTTTTCCGCTTCTATTGTTCTGGGCGTTACAAGGCTATTATTCATAATCAGCCTGGACTGCTCACTTAAAAATGGAAAGCCGAAATTCATATGGTACAATAACATAAAGGGCTGTGCATCAAAGCCTGTATTTTCATATACATCGTGCACCACTATTTTATTAACACCCAGCTCCATTTTTATCGTCCGTAACAGTGTAAAATCTTCCCCATAAAATCTGCTCTGTCTCACCTTGCCAGCTGCTGTCATTATGTACGCATCATTTTCCCATTCCTTTGTTATATGGACTTCTTGTGCCGGAATGTTATTGATTACACCATGTAATCCATATTCTTTTCCCTGATCCACATTACTTGCCCCGGTATTGGACAGTCCTGACGTAGTCATCACTCCGGCAAAAAAATTATCCAGAAATCCCTTGTCTTTGTTTTCTGTAAAATACGCGGGGCTGCAGACTTCCGATTTGGAAATATAGGAAAATGGGTACCCCTGATAAGATGCCCATGCTATATCCATGCCACGGTCCGGCAGTATGGTAAATGCAAGCCCTGAGCCATTTTTGCACTCGATGCTTCTCATGCCTCTGGCTTTGCCTTCTTCAAATGACATCAGACGCATATCCGCAATCTGACTCATATCACCCACAAGTTTTCTGATTTCCTCTTTGCTTCTTTTTCTTCCGTACAGATCCGCCATCTTCTCACCCCACTGTTTTTAAATATACCGTATTATGCGGTTAAATGTTCTCAACCTCTTATCATTATGCTCTGAATGCTTCCTCAATCTCACACGAATACGCCGGAATTGCACCTTTTTGAGAAGCCACATAGCCCCCCAGCAGATTTCCGTTTTCTCCGCACCGGGAAATTGGCAGTCTCTTAGAAAAGCTGTATATAAATCCCGCGCCAAATGCATCCCCGGCACCCACCGTATCCACAGCCTCTACTTTCATTGCCGCAACTGTGATCATTCTGGATTCCTCATCATATATCCTGCAGCCTTTTTCACCATTCGTTACGCAGATGATCCGTATCTGGTAATGTTTTCTGAGATTTTCTATTACTTTTGCTTCTTTTAATCCGGGTTGATACAGAACTTTTGCCAGAACGGCCACTTCCTCTTCGTTTAATTTCAGGATGTCCGCATACTTTAACGAGCCTTCCAGCATTTCTCTGGAAGGATTCTCCACTCTCAGGTTAATGTCACAGAACACCAGCGGAAAGGAACAGGCATCCAGAATTTTATGGAGATTCTTTCTTGTCTTTTCTCCTGCCTGGCAATAGGTACCAAAGCAAAAGATATCAATGTTTTCTGCCCGAATTTTTTCCAGTAACCCTGCATCTGCATCTATATATTCATGGCTTGCATTAGATGCAAACTCATATGCCGGTACTTTCTTCTCATCCAGTGTTATCTTTGCATATCCTGTACTCTTCGTGTCATCGGTCTGAACAAACCTGCAGTCCACACCCAGATTGCCGATTTCCTTAAGCGCTTCGATTCCCAGGCTGTCCGTTCCCAGCTTGGTGTACATATATGTCTTCATTCCCAATTTGCACAAATGGGCAGCTAAATTTAACGTGCATCCCCCAATATGTTTTTCATCCCCTACGATATCCCATAAAACTGCGCCGTAACTCATGGCCTTTAACATTCGTCCGCCTCCTCTTTAAATCAGCTGCCGCCATGAACTTATGGAGACAGCTGATAACTTATCTTGTTCTATAGCGCATAACGCGCCTCTAAACTTTTACTTCAATATAAAATTTATTACGGTCCCCACGGTATCTGGAGCTGCAGTATTCCAGTACCCGCCCTTCTTCATTGAAGGCTTTGTTCAGAAAGCTCTGAACAGGAAAGCCTTTCTCCACATTCAAAAGCTTACTGTCTTCTCTGCTGACAATCTTGGCCTCTACCACTCGTTCCACCAATACAACCGTTGTATTTTTCTGACTGCTCAGTATCTGGTACAGGGAGTTATTCTCCATATCTACATCCAGAATATAGTTACACAAATCATAGGGCAGATAGGACTGAACCACTGCAATAGGCTCTTCGTCTGCAAACCTTAAACGAACCAGTTCAATTACTTTATCGCCATTTGACAGTCCCATCTCTTTTGCCAGGAATTCATCCGCCGCAATCACCTCAAATTTGAGCACTTTCGTTGAAGGGGTTAATCCCATACTCGAAATCTGCTCGTTGTAACTTACCATATTTCCCATATACTGCAGATCGATTTTAGGTTTGGAAATAAACGTACCAATCCCTTTTTTCCGATACAGCAGATTTTCATTTACTAAATCTGACAATGCCTGCCGTACGGTGGTTCTGCTTAGTTTAAAATAATCTATGATCTCCCATTCTGTAGGAATCATATCGCCTGGCTTTAATTCTCCGGTAGTAATCGCTTTTTTAATCAGCTCTTCCAGTTGAAAGTAAAGCGGCAAGCGAGACTGCTTATCGATATCTTTTGTATTACCGAACATAAACTCACTCCTGCCTGTCTTTTTGTGATAATTATAACAGTAAACGGATAACTTCGCAAATACCTATTGCATGCGTCCATCCGGCTCATTGCACGCGAGAATTAAGTAGCAGATACCAGCAATTTTTCCTGCGTCACTTCTTCTCTGTTAAAACTGCCATTCAGCCTTCCGTTTTTCATGACATATACCCGGTCGGCAAGACTGATGATTTCGGGCATTTCCGAAGACATTACAATTACACAGAGACCCTGTTTCGCCAGCATATTCAGCAGAGAATAAATCTCTGATTTTGCTCCTACATCGATGCCTCTGGTAGGTTCGTCTATCAGCAGTACTTTCAGATTGTTCTGCATCAGCCATCTTGCAAGTATCACCTTTTGCTGGTTTCCACCGCTTAAATTAATAATCATCTGTTCCATAGTAGGTGTTTTGATTTTGATACTTTCAATCATTTTTTCCACACCTGCTGCTTCAAGCCTCCTGTCAATTGCGAAATGCTTTTTGAAGAAGCCTTTTGATGCAATCGTCATATTTTCCCTCACACCTAAGTTTGGAAATATGCCATCGTCTTTTCTGCTTTCAGGCACCATTCCAATCCCTGCTGCAATTGCTTTGGATGGGGCATTCTCTTCCAGATTCACGCCTGCAACCGTAATGGTTCCGCCCTGCCTTTTATCAATACCCAGAACTGCCCGGCAAAGTTCTGTCCTTCCGGATCCCATTAATCCTGAAAATCCGATTATTTCTCCTGCCCTTGCCGAAAAGGAAATATCGGTAACGAAATCGGTACTCAAATGATCTACATGCAGCACCTCTTCTCCCAATTCCACTTTCTCCTTTACAAAAAGATCCTTTAATTCCCTGCCCACCATCATGGACACCAGCTTTTCTTCGTTCAGGTCTTCAATTTTATCAGTTCCTATATATTCCCCATCTCTTAAGATACTGACTTTGTCGCATATCTCAAAAATCTCATCCAGTTTGTGGGAAACATAGATAATGGCGGTGCCGCTTTCCTTCAACATTCGGACAATTTTAAATAAGTTCTCTGTTTCCTGTCTGCTCAAAGCTGATGTAGGCTCATCCATTATAATTACCTTTGGATGTTTGGATATGGATTTTGCGATCTCCACAAGCTGCTGTTTTGCTATGGTTAGATAAGATACCTTCATGCGCACATCCAGGTCCAGCTGCAGCTCTTCCATAACCTTTGCGGAATCGGCATAAAGCTTGTCGTAGTCCACTCTGCTGCCCTTTTTTGGAAAATTCCCAAGAAAAATATTCTCTGCAATAGACAGGTTGGGAGCGAGATTTAATTCCTGATAAATCACGCTGATGTTTTCTTTGATTGCCTGTGCCGGATTTTCCATCACAATTTTATTTCCATTGGAATAAATAAAGCCTTCATCCGGTTGATATACCCCCGATATCACTTTTATTAAAGTGGATTTTCCAGCTCCGTTCTCTCCCATCAAGGCATGAACCTCTCCAGGGTAAAGATCCAGGGATACATCTTTCAGTGCATAAACTCCGGGAAATCTTTTATGTATATTTTTTAACTGTAATACCGGCTTGTATGAATTGTTTTCCATGCCATCATTCCTCCCTGCAGTTTACTTTTTTCCTATCAGAATCTTCTTTTCCGCCATACGTTTATTTCTGGAATCAATATATACAGCCAGTAAAATTACAATTCCTCTTGATACTTCCTGGTAAAAGGAGGAAACCCCTGCCAGAACCAGAACATTTGACAATACGCTTAATATTAACACGCCGATTACTGCCCCAGTGAGATTTCCTTTTCCTCCCGAGAGACTCACTCCTCCCAAAACCACAGCTGAAATCACCTGGAATTCAAACCCGTCACCTGCATTGGGTTGTGCAGAGTTCAGGCGGCAGGCAAGTATATAGCCCGACAATGCCGTTAATACGCCCACGATAATATATGCTGCCATTTTAATACGTCCCACATTGATTCCGCATAACCGGGCTGCAGAATTATTACCGCCTACCGCATAAATATTTCTTCCAAACACTGTTTTATTCAGTACAAAATACAGGGCTGCAAAGATCACCACCGCAATCAGGAAAGGGATTGGAAATGGTCCGACATAACCTGTTCCCAAGACTTCAAACCCCGGAATATTTGCCTGGATTGAAATTCCGTTTGTAATTATATAGGCGCTTCCCCGAAGGATCGCCATTGTTCCCAGCGAAGCAATCAGGGAATTAATACCTGCTTTTGTAACCAGCAGTCCGTTGATGCATCCCAATACAGCTCCCGCAATAATGCCCCCCAGAAGTGCCGCCGGAACATTTTTGGTAAAATTCAATATCATAACACCTACAATCCCTACAACTGCCTGCATGGAACCTACGCTCAGATCCATCTCTCCCAGCAAAATAACAAACATATAACCCATGGCGCAGATCGCCGTCAGGGATGCTGTCCTTAGAACATTCATCAGATTATTCACACTTAAAAACACCGGAGAGATGATGGTTGAAATGATACATAGTCCAATCAGTGAAAGCAGCAGCGCCATCTGTTCATATTTTAAAAGCGCCTTCATTTTATCCTTTGCAATCTCGTGCATAATTCTTACCCGCCTTATTTATTTAATTTATCTACCGCTTCAAAATTAACTTTATAGGAATCTCCGTCCTTGCTAAAATACTGGTCGAAATCCTTCTTTTCGATGACCGTAGTTGGAGAAATGTATTCTTCCTTAGCATTTCCACCGACAGCGTCTACTGCCGCATCTACACAGACACTGCCCACATATTCCGGGAAACTGCATAACCCGGCTGTAACCAAATCATCACTTTTTAAAGCTTCACGTCCTGCAGCACCTTCCACACCATAGAGCATGGTAACAAAGTCATTCCCCGATCCGACCTGTCTGATGGCAGATACCGCTCCCAATGTGGAATCATCATTAATTCCAAATACTGCGTTAATATCCGGATGTGCAGTTAAAGCATCAATGGTTGCATTCATGGATTCTTCCCGGAAGCCGCCGTCTACTTCCGAAACAATTTCATATTTAATGCCGGACTTTTCAAGGGCTTCCTTAAAACCTTCCGTTCGGTTTTTACAGTTTTCCAAAGACTCATAGCCTAGTATTAAAATTTTAGGATCTATATTATTTGCCTTTACATACTCTGCAAACCAGTTGCCGGATGTAATGCCGCATTCCTTATCCGGAATTCCAACCCTGGTATCTGCACCCTCTACCATATTGGATTCGCACACAACCTTTATTCCCTGTTCCTGAGCTTTTTTCACTACGTTAATTAAAGATTTCGTATCTACAGGTGAAATAATAATTGCATCTACGCCTTTCGTAATCATATTTTCAACCAGTTCTACCTGTTTGCTTGCGTCGTTATTGGCATCCGCAACTGTCAATTCCGCTCCGATCGCATCAGCTTTTTCCTGGGCTCCGGCAACGATATTCTGATACCATTCCTGAGCCATCATATAGGTTACCATGCCAATTTTCAGATCACTTTTACCGCCTTTGGTGTCTGCTGTTGATTCTCCGGCATTTTCTTTTACTGCTTCTGTCCTAGATTCCGCCTGGGCTTTTGTTTGTGCCTCCGTTTGATTTTGTGCAGTGTTTTTTGTTTCCCCCGTTGCTGCAGTGCACGCCATCAGACTTACCGTCATACTCAGTGCCAATACCATAGAAATCACTTTCTTTTTCATTTTGCTACCTCCATTTTCTCTTTCTTTATCTATAATTTTTTGCTGCCTCTATCATAGCCACCAGGTTTTCCGCAGGTATATCCGGTGTGGCTGTGTGGGTGGGGGATAATATGTATCCGCCATCCCGGAACATAATGTCCAGTATCTCTCTTGTTTTTTCCTTTACTTCATCCGCCGATGCAAAGGGAAGGAACTGCTGTGTACTAATTCCTCCGTAAAAGGTCAGATCTTTCCCATATTCCCGTTTGATTTTCTTCAAATCATAGATCTCAGGCTGAACAGTATTGTAAACATCCAGTCCCATATGGATTAATTCCGGAAAGAACTCTTCGATATCTCCGCAGCTGTGCAGGACTATTTTCTTTCCTTTGCTTTTTACCTTCTCAAACATTTCCTTAAATCCGGGTTTTATGTACTTTCTCCACATATTGGGTCCCATGATGGATCCCCGCTGCTGTCCCCAGTCATCGCCAAAATACACCGCATCAAAATCCCTGTCCAATACCGTATCCAGAAGTTCCAGATGATGATCCAGAATCTTTTCATAGAGCTGAAAGGTAAATGACTCATTAATGCACATATCAATCATAATATTTTCCATCCCGCGAAGACTCCAGGAACGTTCAAAAAATCCCATCGTGATGCTGAACATAGTAAAATGTTCCCCATGATCTGCTTCTAACTGATCACAGATACCGGACGCAAATTCCTTGTCTATTTCCGGAAACCGGTAATCTCCCAGTTCATCCTCTTCCAGCGGATATTCTGCAATGATACCCACATCTCCTCCGTCTTTGGATGCCATCCAGGTCACTCCAAAGAGATCCTTTTCATTCCCGTTTTCAAGCCTGGTATTCTTCTTATACTTGGCCCTCAGCATATGGTTTTCCAAATATGCAAATGCATCTTCACATCCCGCTAATCTTTTTATGTTTTCTACGGCCCCCGGCGTCAGCTCAAAATTCCATGGTACTAGATCTGTCTGCCTGTGAGAAATTGCATCTAAAACTCTTTTCTTTTTATTGTCCATTTCTTCCTCCTTGTTACTATGTCATGACATCGTGATATCATAATATAACGTTTCCTGTCTTTTGTCAATATCACTGGTTTTATGAATATTTTTGTAAAATACTTGTACATAATGCCATATCCAAAATTTTTCTGATAAAATCAGGTTATAATTTTTGACTGAGCCGGTTTTTCTATGAATTTGACCTAAAGTGGATGCCAAATTAAATATTTGCTGAAATTCTGGGTTTAAAATTATTAGTTTTGCACAATTGTTAAACTACTCAGGAGATTTTACTTCCCGTCATCACCTATCAGGAAAATACGCAAAAAAATATCCTCCTGCGGAACAAGCACAAATCAAATGTACCCGCAAAAAGATATTTTTATTTTACCACGCTGAAATTTAAGCCAGTGGAAGCAGCAAGCCTCCGTCACAAAATTCAGCCAGGGGAAATCTTTTGAAATTTATCAAACACTTCTATTTGTAACGGTCTTAATGGTATTCCATATGGTTGGAACCGCACCTAATGCGGTAAATGCATACAGCATAAAGAGATCTTTCATATAAATCCCTCCGTCTATGGCTCCCTGTCTGATCATCTCGGGAATCAGACGAAAAGCACTGAAAACATCTATATTTAGTACATCAGCCGCATCAATTGCCCAGCTGAGCTGTTGGCTTACGTAAACTACACAGATCATAAAAACTGATGAAATGACAATTCCTTTCAGGCTCATCTTCCCGGCTAGCAGCTGATATCCTTTAATAGCACAAACACCCATCACTACTCCTGAGATAGACGCCATATATCCAAGCTGGTCAACTACAACGATACATAACAAACCAATAAGCGTTCCCAGGAACGCCCCTACGATACCGGCAATGATATTTTCCTTTTTTTCTTCTACCTGCTGTATCCGCTGATTTCCATAGAGCGTGCTGGCATCTCCTGCATAGGTATCCGTACTTCTTTCAAATGCATCCATACTTCGTTCATAAGTATCCATACTTTTTTCATTGGTATCCACATTTCTTTGATACGGATTCTTACTTCTTTCATGCGTATCTACACTTCTTTCATACGGATCTACACTGTTTCCATATGGGTCTACACTGTTTCCATACGGATCTACACTTCTTTCATACTCATCCATTTTCTTTCCTCCTGATGTATTCTCTTTTCCTTACCAGAACTGACGGCTTAAACCTTATGTCCGGGATAAATATTATAACTTAGATGCGCGGGAATATTGTCAACCATGTATTAAAAAGACAATTTCATGTCATGAAATAGAAATAGCTGATCCAGTCGTTTTAAACATCCATGAATAATTAAATTCCTCTGGTAATATATATGATAAAAGGTGGACTTTAAGTAATGAAGGAACTGGAAAAGGAGGAGAACGATGACTGATATATATATTATTTCAGGATTTTTAGGCGCCGGGAAAACCACATTGATTCAAAAAATGTTAAAAGAGGAACTCCATGATAAACAGGTTGTATTGATTGAAAATGATTTCGGAGATATCAGTGTGGATGCAGCGCTGCTGGACGATGGGAATATCCAGGTAAAAGAGATGAATGCCGGCTGCATTTGCTGTAGTTTGTCGGGGGATTTCGCAAAAGCAATGCAAGATCTTCTGATACAGTTTCACCCGGATATAATCCTGATCGAACCATCCGGCGTGGGAAAATTATCTGATATTACCAAAGTTTGCACAAGCCCCAAGATCTGTTCTCTTGCGAAAATCAAAAAAACTATAACGGTTGCTGATGTGAAGCGTTGTGCAATCTATCTCGAAAATTTTGGAGAGTTCTTTGAGGATCAGATCACGAATGCTGACACGATTCTGCTTAGCCGAACGGAAAATTTTCCAGGCAAAGTCAGAAGTGCGCAACGGCTTGTAAGCAGTTTAAATCCACATGCCATAATCCTGTCTGATTCATGGAAGACACTCAATACCTCCCGGATTCTGGAACTGGAACTAAACAATAAATTCAAAAAATCGGAGCCGGATAATCCGGGAAAATGCCAATGCAGCCACGCTTCTGAACAAAAATGCATACCTGAATCCCCGCACAGTGACAACTGCCATACAGATGAAAACGGACAAGTCTCCTGCTGCTGCGCCAGCCACCATATGGCAGAAGATGTTTTTGATACGGTGACGATACATACCACCAGAGTATTCAATACATCCGATTTGCAGCGGCGGATATGGCAGATGGAGAAAAGGGCAGCCGGAACTGTTCTGCGCGCCAAAGGAATTGTCCGTACTGCAGGAGGCTATCTCAATGTTCAGTATGTACCTGGCAGTGTACAGCTGAAGGAATGTTCGTCTGGCGGCAGCATGATTTGTATTATTGGACAGGGGCTAAACCAACAGGAATTAGCCGGTCTGTTCAATGGAAATTAGACCATGACGATACCTGTATATGTGGTAACCGGTTTTTTATATGCCGGTAAAACCACTTTTCTAAATGCCATGCTGAACAGGTATGACCGGAGTAAAATTAAGACTTTACTGCTGCAGTTTGAATCCGGTGAAGAAGAATTTCAGGGTACTAATGATTATTGTATCTGCAAATGTTTCTCAAAAAAGGAATTGGAAGGACAGCCTGATCAGATGATACGGGCAATTTACAGATGTGTAAAAGAACAGGCGCCGGATGAAGTATGGATTGAATGGAATGGCGTAACACCCTTTTCTCTTCTACAGGATTTTTTCCAGAGCACTTTGCTGCGCAGCTTAAGAATACAAAAAGTGATCCATGTTGCTGATGTCTCTGGTTTGGAAGAAATCCTGGGCAGAACCGGAACCTCTCTGCCAGAACAGATTGCAAACAGTGACGCTATTATCCTGCGCATTTCACAGAAAAACTCCGGTACGGGAACGTACCAGCGGATGCGCCATATGATCAAAAATATCAATCCCGGTGTACCTGTATATAAACTGAAAGATACCTGTCCCATTAACTTATATAAGTGGGTTATGGAGAAAAAGCCTTCACCGGTCTACTCTTTTTTTAGATCATTGCTTTTTCTGACTGCCGCGTATTTTTTGACGAAACCGGTCCTCGATCAGCTTTCTTTCTCTGCCAATACTATCATAAATGTATTTCTGGGCATTATACTCCAGGCAATTCCTTTCCTGCTGCTGGGTGTGCTTCTATCCTCCATTATCCAGATCTTTGTTCCCAGATCCTGGATTGAAAAGCATTTTCCAAAGTCACTCGCCGGAGGAATGCTGGCTGCTGTAGTTGGAGGATTTTGCCTGCCGGTATGTGACTGTGCTTCCATTCCCATTTTCAGAAGCCTGGTGCGAAAGGGCGTTCCTCTGCCCGCCGCCGTTACATTTATGCTGGCTGCACCGGTGATAAATCCCGTAGTTATTTTGTCCACCTATTATGCATTTGGTGGGAATCTGGCAGTTGTTGCGGGACGTATCGGGCTGGGAGGTTTTGCAGCGGTAGTGATCGGACTTAGCTTTGCAGTGTTTCATTCCAAAAAACAGGACTTGCCAAACGGAAGATTTGATGGTGTCATGTGCAGCTGCGGATGCTATCAGGGAATCAGTTCCATATCCGGCCCCCGTGCCAAAATTGAATTGTTTCTGCGTCATGCACAGGCAGAATTTTTTGATGTGGGAAAATATCTGATACTTGGCTCTTTTGTTGCTTCTGTTTTTCAGGGGCTGGGAACCAGTATGCTTGTAAATACCCAGAACAAAGCAGGGGATGCTGTATCTACGATCATCATGATGATTATGGCATTTGTCCTTTCCCTGTGTTCCTCCTCAGATGCAATTGTGGCACGGAGTTTTTCCGCCCAGTTTCCAATGATGGCGATTATGGGATTCCTTATCTTTGGTCCCATGATGGATATTAAAAATCTGTTGATGCTTTCCTCCGGATTTTCGAAACGTTTTATCATTCGTTTGCTGTTCACGTCATTTTTCATTTGTTTTGCTGTCGTGTTCTTATTTTATCAGATAGGAGGGATATAGATGCAGATAAGGATAAGAGCCTTCAATCCACAGGTATTACTGGAATCCCTGTGCTGCGGATTTTTTGCCGGACTACTGGTCTATTTGATCCGCAGTGAAAAATATCTCTCCTATGTAACGCCCAGAATGAAACCCTATCTTTATTTTTCAGCAATTGTAATGGGAATATGGGCACTCACGGGAACGCTGCGTCTGTTTCAGCCCCAATATAAGATACGGTCCATGCATTGCCTTGTTTTGGCAGTCCCCGTTATAATGCTCTTTCTTCCCCACTCGCCCCTGGAAATTTCGGATGTTACAGAAAATTTCAGCCGTGGAAGCAGTATGGCCACGGTCATAGAGGCTAAGCCTTTTTCCGGGGCATTAAGCATCGGGGGCACAGGAGCACAGGAAACCAGGGACAAATCTGGAATAGAAGATTTGAGCAACAAGGATTCCGGAGCGCTGGACTCTCAGGGGATATCCACTACTGAGGATCTGAGCAACAAGGATTCCGGAGCGCTGGACTCTCAGAACTCATCCGCGGCTGAGGATTCCTCAAGCCTGCCAGGGCTGGATGTACAGAATAAAAGAATCACAGTCTCAAATGAAGATTTCGCATTATGGCTTGCCGAGATGGACTCCAACGGCGTACAGTATGAAGGATATACTGTCGTAATAACAGGCTACGTTATGAATGATTTTAAAATTCCAAAAGAAAATGAATTTACAGTTTCACGACTTGCCATGACATGCTGTATTGCTGACGTATCCCCCACAGGTCTCCGTTGTATCTATGACAAGGCCTCTGAACTTGACAACGAGTCCTGGGTTACCGTCGAAGGAACCCTTTCCATAGGTGAATATCAGTACAACGATATAACTTTGAAAGAACCTCAGATCCATGTTACAAAGATTACGCCCACAGATCCGGTAGAGGGATATGTTTATCCATTTGTATGATGAAATTAAGCTGACGGAAGAATTTTTTCAGATAAATCAGTCCATAAAAATATAGGCAGCAGCCTCCAAAGGAAGCTTACTGCCTATATTTTAAGAACGCCTGGGGAGATTTTCCTTACTAAGATACCGGATACAATTCTCCGAAAAGCGTCATATGGAAGGTTTCATATACGGAACAGATCTTATCCGCCATGCACACAATAGCCGTCTCACGATATCGCGGCGGAATTGGTGTAAGTGGAAACATATGTTTTCTGATCACATCTTTTTCAATCTGTGACAGATCAAATTCCGCGCAGGCATTTCTCAGCGCCCTGCCTGGATGTGTAAACCCATGAAAGCGATGGTCGGTGCTCTTCTCATGCCAGTCATATAAAAAGTAATCATGAAGAAGTGCCCCTCGAACCAGTTCCTTCATTTGAACCTGCCAGCCATATTTCAGTGCGATCCAGTAACTTAAATATGCCACTGCCAGACTGTGCTCATAAACGGTTGTTTCACCATGCTGTATATATTCTTTTAACTTTGTGTACTTTGGATGTTCTACTATTTCTTTAATAAGATCCAAAAACTGCTGCTCATCTTTTGGATCCATTCTCTTTTCGGCTGCCATTTGTGATGACTCCCCCTTTGGAATTATCCTTGGTCCATAAAGTCTTTAAATGGAAAATATTTCAACTCTATGAACAACTAAGTTCTCTGTCTTAATTAGTATAGCACGGTTGTATAAAAATGCAATGCAGAATATCTTATAATTTTCTTACAGAAATTCTACCATTGCCATAAATCTATCGTGATCGATGAAAATTATGATCTGCAATGACTGAGTGCTCACAATGTCTTGCATACCCGCCACACTAAAAACCCCGCCGAGCTTAGGCGGCTCGGCGGGGCTGGACATTTACTGATGGCAGTCGGTTTACTTCGCAATTTTGATCTTTTTCACACTGCTGTATTTGCCATAGATTTTCTTTCCGGTTGAATCCAATTTATATGCCCTGACTTTGACATAATATTTTTTATTCTTTAAAAGCTTATTAACATTCTTTTTCGTATAAGAGGTAAAGAGTGACTTTTTGTCTCTGGTAAAGGAAGCATTCCTTGCATATGTAATCAGATATCCTTTTGCACCCGATACTGCTTTTGTATTTACCGTCATTCTCTTTGATTTCGTATTTTTCAGAGAAATAGAAGATACTTTTCCTACGGTTACTTTTTTCCAATGAGCATATAGAGAGATATTCTTCTTTGCAGTGATCCTGGAAGAAGTTGTAATCCTTGTCCCTCCGCTTTTTTTGGTATACCATCCGCTAAAGCTGTATTTAGCTCTTCGTGGTGTGGGAAGCTTCCCGTATTTCTTATTATAGTAAACATTTTTATAGGATTTTTCTGTAGTTCCTCCATTGGCTTTAAATTTCACCTGAAGTACCAGCTGGCCTTTTTTTACTTTTTTATTATTATAAGCGCCTTCTTTAATGATATTATCGATCTTTTTACACTTCGGACCATAATTTACGGTTAACCCCGTGCTATTTTTCGCGGTACTGTCAAAACACCCTGTATATGGACCATGTGACGATTCATCATCATTGTTAATGCGGTCCTTGTCAAAAGGCGTATAGATCGTCATGCTTCCCGTCAAATTGCTGCAGCTGGTAAATGCCCAGGCCATATTCACTACTGTCTCAGGTATATCAGGTGCCTTAGTAATCTTCAGACATCCGGAAAAAGCATTCCCCATATTTTCTAATTTGGAAGGAAGCTTTGGTGCCCTTTTTAGAGATACGCACTCTCTAAATGTTCCATACATATTGGTGACACTATCCGGTATTACAGGTGGTTCTTCCAATTTACTGCAATCAGAAAATAAATTTGCTGCAGATTTCAATCCCTCTGGTAATTTTGGACTCTTCGTTAAAGATGTACAAGCATAGAATGTTCCATTCATCTCAGTAACTCCCTCAGGAATAGAACCACTCGTTACCAGACTTGTACACTCTGAAAATGTATTATCCAAACTTTTCAAACCAGAAGGAAGCTTTGGCATTTCCTTTAAAGAATAACATTTACTAAATGTATTGTCCAGCTCAGTTACACCGCTGGGAATGTCTGGTACCTGCACTAATTTTTCACAACCGCTGAATGCATCACCCATTTCCACTAGCTGTACCGGTAGATTTTCTATTTTAGTAAGGCTCTTACAATTTTTAAAAGCCCATCTCATCGTTCTTACTGAGTCCGGTATTCGGGATACATCCGTTAAATTAATACAACCATCATAAATATTGCTTATATCCGTGATCCCTTGCGGAAGTTCCAGTCCTTTTTTTAAACTTTCACAACCTTCAAAACTTCCTCTTAAGCTGGTTACACCGCTTGGTATCTCAGGAGATTCTTCTAGAGCTATACAATGATTAAATACCCATGACATTTCTTTAAGATTTGCCGGTAATTTATCGATTTTATTTAATTTAAAGCAGAACCAGAATGTGTTTTCCATTTTCGTTACACTCTCCGGTATTCCTGAAACACTTTCTAAATTATTGCAATCCATGAATGCATATGACATATCGTTATCTTCAAAACTTACTCCATCTAAAAATCTTATTGTTTTTATTGCAGCGTTAGCACTAAATGCTCCATCAAAATACGGGGAAGCTTTCAATTCCACATATTTAGCAATTCTAACCGCATATTCCTTACCCTGAATAATTGTCTGACCGGGAATAACAAGATTTTCCGTTTTCCCAATATATTTTTTCAGAGTGATTGTTTTATCATTTTGCTCGTATCGCCATTCGCTTAAATTCAGATTCCCATCGGCTTTTTGCTGATCGGACAAACTTACTTCTGCCGCCTTTTTTGTACCGGCTTCACTAACATTTCCAGCATCCTGTGCCGTTTCATCCCGTTCTGTGGTTTGTGTTTCTGTCACATGTGTATCTGTGTTTTGCGTTTCTGTCTCTTGTATTTCTGCGTTTTGTATTTCTGTCTCTTGTGCCTGGGTTGTCTCCGTTACCTGGGTTTCCGGTTCCTGGATTTCCAGAACTTTTGATTCTGTGATAAAATCATCACTTTCCGATTGCTGCGTTCCATTCCCACTATTTTCTGTAACCATTTCAGATTGTGGCAAAGCAGTATTTCCGGTATCATCTGCAAGCGCCACCATATTGGATGAAACCGCAATGGATGCTGCCATAATGATACTAAAAATTCGTTTACCCTGTTTGAATCTCTTCATAACTCATTTACCTCCTTGTATAATTTTAGAAAAATTTAGCAAATACACACAATTGATTATATACCTCGTGCCGGATAATTGCAACACAGTTGGTGTTGACTGAAACAGATCTTTCACCAGATCATTCATCAGATCTTTCATTTTTTCAGACGCGCTCTAGTACTACAGCGAACGCTGTATATGTGTTCTATTAAATGCATTATATTGGGGTTTAGCTGATAAAGACGCTTTGTAGGCAGAGGTAGTGTACGGAAAGAGAAGGGGGCGGACCAGGACATTGGTTTGGAATGCTTAACGCAGAACTGGCATTTTCTAACCTTCCCGAAGCCCTTTTTGGCGGCACGCGGGCATTCGCTCCGAAATCCTGATGCATTTCGCAACTCAGTGCCCGCTTAGTATCCGATGGGAGCCAGTCGAATACTATCCGCCAAAAAGCACTTCGGCAAGGTAAGTAAATGCTCAGATCTGCTATACGCATTCCAAACCAATGTCCTGGTCCGCCCCCTTCTCTTTCC